>MDTG01007929.1_pt1 | contig 50372 bp, 48 predicted proteins | sample 811421 | NCBI WGS metagenome assembly MDTG01 (sample SAMN05326645, study PRJNA326480) | marine metagenome | isolation source: seawater | place: Pacific Ocean: South East | collected 2011 | reverse complement strand
TCTAAATTTAAGAGAAAAACTGCTGAAAAAGAAGTGATGATTGGCTTTCCAGGTTTCCCAATTCAATGCAGACTTGGTAACCAATTTCTAAAAAATCATCTGTAATTATGAGTACATGTAAAATTTGTAAATCAAAAACCAATACATTTAATATGTTTTTACCAATGTTCAGACATTTAGATTTTAAAACAATTGATAAAAAATTATCACTTCAAAAATGTACTAGGTGTCAATTAATCTTTAGAAAAGGAATTAAAATCAAAAAAATATCTAATATTTATAGAACTATACAATATGCAAATAGTAAACAAACTAATCAAAAAATCATACGAAAAAGAATTAAGAATCACAAAACTAGAGCTTATTATCAATCTAAAATTATTAAAGAATATTTAGGAAAAAAAGATAATATAAAAATTTTAGATATTGGATGTTTTGATGGAAAGTTATTAAATGAATTATCTAGGGAATTTAAAAAAGGCATTTATTATGGATTTGATGTGAATAAAAAGTTAAAAAAAATATTTCCAAAAAACAAAAGTTTTTATTTTTCTAGTAATTTAAATGAAATAAATACTAAATTAGATTTAATTATTCTTTCTCATTCAATAATGTATCTTGATAATTTAAATAATATATTTTTAAAAATAAAAAGTTTATTAAAAAAAGATGGTAAAATATATATACAATTTCCTAATATTATAAAAAATCCATTTTATATTTTGATGGGCGATCAATTTCAATTTTTTACGGAAATATCAATTAAAAATATGCTAAGTTTTTTTGGTTTTAACTCAAGAATACTTAAAAGTCATTTTTCAAGAGAAATTATAATTATGGCAAATAAAAATAAATACAAAGATAAACCAAACTATAAGGTTGATAAAAACTTTGAAAAATCAATTAATAAAATAATAAATATTAAAAAAGGATTAAATAAATTTTCTAAGAAAAGATTAATTGTTTTGGGAACTACAATTAATGCTGCATTTATTCATGAAATATTAAAAAAGAATATTGTTTTTTTTACTGATGAGCAATTAAAAAATAAAAATTCATTTAGAAATAAATTAATTATTCATCCAAAAAAATTAAAAAATGATGATGAAATTATTCTTCCGTATGATAAAAAAAATAAACTAATTTTAAATACATTTAAAAATAAATATAAGGGTAAGTTTTATTTAATTTGATATGAAAAAACCAATTAGATATAGAGAATTAACTTTTAATCATAATATTAACAATAAATTCAAAAAAATTTTTAATGATTTTTTATTATCTGGCCAATACTTACCAGGAAAAAAAATATTACAATTTGAAAAAAAAATATCAAATTATTGCGGTAGAAAATTTTGCATAGGTGTAAGCTCAGGATCTAATGCATTATATTTAGCTCTTAAAAGTCAAAATTTAGGAAGGGGTGATGAAATAATATGTCCTGCAATTTCTTGGCTTGCTACAGCTAATGCTATTAGCATGACTGGAGCTACCCCAGTATTTGTTGATGTGAATATTGACCAAAATGTATCTCCTAATGAAATCAAAAAAGCAATAAATAAAAAAACTAAAGCTATAATGATGGTTCATTTTAAAGGTATTATTGCAGACTACGACAGTATAAAAAAAATTGCAAAATCAAACTCATTACTTTTAATTGAAGATGCTGCACAAGCATTTGGAGCTAAGTTAAATAACAATTTTGCTGGAAATTTAGGTGATATTTCATCTTTTAGTTTTAATCCAATGAAAGTTCTTCAAGGCTTTGGAGAGTCTGGCGCAGTATTGACCAATTCTAATAATACGTTTTTAAGAATAAAAAAAATGCGTCATTTAGGTGTTGATATTAAAAATAGAGAAATTTCTAAATACATAGAATTAAATTCAAAAATTGACGAAATTCAAGCTGCATTAATTATAGAAAATCTAAAGAATTTGAATGAAGAAGTAAAATTAAGAAAAAAAATTATAAAAAATTATATCAGTGAATTAAAAAAAATAGTGATAGATTGTAACTATGATTTAAAAAGCTCTTCAGGATATGATTATCAAATTTTAGTTAAAAATAGAAACAAATTGAAAGATTTTTTATACGCAAAAAAAATTGAAACAAAAATTAAGCACCCTATATTAATGGCTGACCAGCCAACTTTTAAAAAAGCAAAAAAATTTAGTTTAAAAAACGCAAGATGGATATGCAAACATAGCTTAAGTTTACCCCTTCATAGAAATTTGTCTCAAACAAATCAAGAATATATTATTGACTCAATAAAAAAATTTTATAAATACAGTTAAAAATAATGATAAAAAAAATAAATAAAAAATATCTTGTAATGGGAGGAGATAGCGTAATTGGAAGATCATTATATAATGAACTTTCCAATCGTGGTAACGAAGTTTATTATACAACAAGAAGAAATACCAAATTACTAGAAAAAAGTATATTTTTTGATTTAGAAGAAAACAATATCAATTTTAAACCCAATAATGTATTTGTTTGTACTGGTATATCAGATATAAATTTTTGTGAAAAATTTCCAAGAAAAACATGGAACTTAAATGTAAAATTGACATTAGATTTATTAAAGAAATTTTATAAACTTGGTTCTCATATAACATTTTTATCATCGGAAATGGTTTTTAATGATGAAATATACAATCCTGACATTTATTCTAATAAAAGACCAATAACACAATATGGAAAACAAAAATCAGAAATAGAAAACGAAATTTTATCTTTAGGAAAAGATATTACAATCTTTCGAATGTCAAAGGTAGTTTCTATAAATTATAATTTCTTTTATGAATGGATGGAAAATATCAAAAATAAAAAATTAATTGAAGCATTTTCAAATTATTATTTGTCTCCAATTTCTCTTGATTATACTATTAAAAATATTTTAAAGGAAAATTTATATGGTGTTGTGCATTTGACAGGCGAAAAAAAAGTGAGTTATTATGAGTTTGCAAATAAGTTAATAGATAGTAAATTACAAGCTAATTTAATTAAAAATATAGAAGTAAATTTTAAAAAAAAAGAATATTTAAATAATTCTAAGAAAAAATCTATGAATATGAATTTAACTAAAAAAAAATATAATATTAAACCTCAAAAAATTAAATCAGTAATTAAAGATTTATTAAAAGAATATAAAAAAATACAAAATGAATATTGAATTAATTGATCTAAAAAAAAGATTTCAAGAGGAAAAAGTTGAAATAATGAATTGTCTTGAAAAAGTATTGAAGGAAGGTACTTTAGTATTGACTAAGGAAGTAAATAATTTTGAAGAATCAATATGTCAATATACGGGTTCAAAATTCTGTTTAGGATTAAACTCGGGTACAGATGCAATTATGATGGCTTTATGGTCAAATGGAATAGGTAAAGGAGATGAAGTAATTACCTCACCAATATCATTTATAGCATCAATAGGTGCTATTGTTCATGTAGGGGCAAAACCAGTCTTTGTTGATATTAAAGATGATTTAAACTTTAACGAAGAACTAATAGAATCAGCGATTACATCTAAGACTAAAGCAATCATGCCAGTTCATTGGACTGGTAGAATTTGCAACATGGAAAAAATTATATCAATTGCTAAAAAACACAATTTAATAGTTATTGAAGATGCGGCTCAGGCAATGGGCTCATATCATAAAGGCCAACATGGTGGTAGATTTGGCAAGATATCTGCATTTTCTGCGCACCCTCTTAAAAATTTAAATGCTTTGGGTGATAGTGGATTTGTAATTACTGACGATATTGAAAGCTACAATAAAATAAAATTATATAGAAATCATGGCTTAGAAAGTAGAGATAATGTAAAAATTTTTGGGGTAAATTCACGTCTAGACTCATTAAATGCAGAAATTTTAACTTACAGGCTAAAAAAATTATCATCTATCATAGAAAGAAGAAAAAATAATATAGAATTTTATCAGAAATATTTAAACACTAATAAAATAAAGATACCATTTGATAATGATTATGAGAAAAATTCCTATGTAATGTTTATATGTTTATGTGAAGATAGAGATAATTTACAAAAATATCTCAATAATAATAATATACAATCATTAGTATATTATGGCAAACCTCTTCATCTTCACGAAGCTTCAAAAAAATTAGGTTATAAAAAAGGAAGTTTTCCAAATGCAGAAGATAAGTGTAATAAAGTTTTGGCATTACCTCATCACCAACATTTAAAAGAAGAAGAAATAAAATACGTTTGTGATAAAATAAATTCATTTTATAAATAAAATATGAGAGTCCCATATAATTATCTTCCAATGGAATTTAAAAACAATTCTGAAATTTTTAAAGAATGGAAAAAACTAATCAAATCAACTGATTTTACAATTGGTAAATATGTAGAAAGATTTGAAAAAAAATTTTCTAAATATATCAAAGTAAAACATTGTATTTCAACAAATAATGGTACTGATGCTTTAATATTGTCTCTTAAATCTTTGGGGGTGGGACTTAACGATGAAGTTATTACAGTTTGCAATTCATTTTATGCTACAGCTGGCTCAATTGTAGCTTGTGGAGCAAAACCAATATTTGTTGATTCTGATGATAGATATCAAATAGACATTTCAAAACTAAAACAATCTATAACAAAAAAGACAAAAGTCATAATGCCAGTTCATTGGGGTGGAGCATCTCCAAATATGTTTTTAATTAAGAAGATTGCAGAGGAAAATAATATAGATATAATCGAAGATGCTTGTATGGGCATTGGGGCATTGATAAATAAAAAAAGTCCAGGAACATTTGGAAAAGTTAACGCATTTAGTATGCATCCTTTAAAATCATTAAATGTTATGGGAGATGGTGGAATGGTAGTAACTAATGACGACAAGTTGGCTTCATGGATAAGAAAATATAGAAACCATGGCATGATTGACAGAGATAATATCGCTTTTTGGGGGGTCAATATGCGTCTTCAGCCATTGCAATCTATTGTTGCTCATAAAGGCATTCAAAAGTTAGATAAAGTAATAAAGAAAAGAAATTATAATGCAAAAATTTTGGATAAAGGTCTCGATATTTTAAGACCAAAAGTAATAATACCTCAAAGACCCAAAAAATATTTAGAGACATTTGCTCTTTATATGATCTTATGTGAAAATAGGAATAAACTTTTAAATTTTCTTAATAGAAATAATATTGAAGCTAAAATACACTATCCAATTCCATTACATCTGCAAAAAGCTTCAAAAAAATATGGATATAAGAAAGGGGATTTTCCTTTAGCAGAGATGCAGGCAAAAAAATTGATAACATTACCTGTGCATCAATTTTTGGAAAAAAAACAACTAAATTTTATGATTAAAAAGATAAAAGAATTTTATAATTAATTAAAAAAATGAAATCAAAAGAAATAATAAATTTTCAAATTTCCAAAAAAGATTTAAAACTATCATCTGCAAAAAAAAGAAAAAAGAATGATTCTGATCAAAAGGATTATTCCAAGGTTGTTGTCAGAAAACCGTGGGGATATGAATATTTAACATATCAAAGCAAAGATGTTGCGGTATGGATACTTCATTTAAAAAAAGGCCATCAAACTTCTATGCACTGCCATCCACTAAAAAAGACGTCACTTATTGTCCTTGATGGTTCAGTAAATTGTAAATCTATCGATGAAATTCATAAACGAAATTCAGGACAAGGAATTATGATAGAAAAAAATGTTTTTCATCAAACTTTGAATAATTCAAAAAAAGATTCAATTCTAATGGAGATTGAAACTCCTAATGATAAAAATGATTTACTTAGATTAAAAGATAAATATGGCAGAGAAAAATTAGGATATGAAAAAATAGATAAACATAGTGTTAATGTTAATAATTATAATTATATTACTTTAGAATCACAAAATGTTTATTTTAACAAAACAAAAAAATATGGAAAGTCTTCAATAAGTTTTATCGAAATTAAAAAATTAAACAAATTAGTTAAAATTCTAAAGGAAAATAGTTCATCTTTATTTACTATACTTCAGGGAGAAATAAGAACAAATAATACTAAGTATGAGATTGGTGATACCTTTGGAGGTATAGATTTAATAAATATAAAAGTAATTAAATTTAAATATTGCTTAATATTGTTAACTAAGAAAATTGATCAAAAAATAAGAGGTTCTGATTTAGTACTAAATATATTAGATAATAAAAACATAAATTCACTATATTGTGTCCCTGGAGATGCAAATCTCCATTTAATGGACTCTATGGGAAGAAAAGAGAATTTTAATTATTACGTTTTTAATGATGAAAACTCTGCTTCAATAGCAGCAAGTGGAGCAACAAAATTAACCAATCAAAATTCTGTTTTAATAATTTCTTCAGGCTATTCTAGTTCACGAGTAATTGAAGCAGTAGCTTCAGCATATATTGATTCTGAACCTTTGGTAATTATTTCTGGACAAGCAAGATCTGATAAAAAAAATAAAAAAAATTTAAGACAATTTGGCAATAAATCTCTTAATACAATTGATATAGTAAAAAATATTACAAAGTACGCTTTTAAAATAGAAAAGGAAAATGAGATAGCATATCATTTAGAAAAAGCTCTTTTTTTGTCTAAAAATGGAAGACCTGGACCTGTTTGGATTGATATACCAATAAATTTATTAGGAAAAATTATTAATGAAAATCGTCTAAGACATTTTTCTCCACCTGACTATAATCCAGAGAAAAAATTTAAAAAATTAAGTAATAAAATTTCACTAATTTATAATCTATTAAATAAATCCCAAAGACCAGTTCTTTTGGTTGGTTATGGAATAAAATTAAGCAATTCTCAAAAAAACTTATTAAAATTAATTTCTATATTTAATGTTCCGGTGTTAACTAGTAGAAGAGGAGGGGATTTAATACATTATAATCACCCTTTGTTCTTTGGGAGACCAGGAGTTTATGGGAATAGATATTCGAATTTTATAATTCAGAAGAGTGATTTATTAATTTCAATTGGATCTAGATTATCCATTCCTCTTACCGGCAGGAATACTAAATCATTCTGTTACAATGCAAAAAAAATTATAGTTGATATAGATAATAATGAAATAAATAAAAATAATTTTAAGACTGATTTAGTAATTAATGAGTCAGCCGATGATGTTATAAATTATTTGATTATTAATAAGAAGAAGGTAAAAAAATTTAAAAATTGGATTAATAAATGTAAAATTCTTAAAAAAGAATATTCTTTTTATAAGGAGGGTTATCAAAACACCAATTATATTAATCAATATTTATTTGTTAAAGAATTATCAAAATTACTTCCAGATAAAAACATTATAGTTATGGATGGTGGTGTAGTAATGAATTACGTTATGCAATCATTCAATATAAAAAAATATCAAAGATTAATCAGTGCTTCAGGATTAGATAATGAAGGCTTTTCATTTCCCGCTTCTATTGGCATTGCTCTTTCTTCTCCTAAATCTCAAATCATATGTTTATGTGAAGAGAGAACATTTATGAATTCGGTATATGATTTACACTTAATAGAAAAGTACCATTTGAATATAAAAATCTTTTGTTTCTCAGGAATTTCATATTCTGCTTTAATAGGTACACAGAAAGATTATTTTGGAGGGAGGTTGGTTGGAACTGAAAATACTTCAAAAAATATTAATTATAGCATTAAGAACATTATTCATTCATTCAATATAAAATATAAAGAATTTAAAAAAATTGATAGTGTTAAAAAAACTTTAAAAAATGTAATCAAGTCAAAAGATTCAATGTTTTGTAAGATATATGTTGATCCTGATCAAAAAATCATTCCAAAAATGGGATTCTCATTAAGTGATAATGGTAAGTGGGTTCCAAAGCCTCTTGAAGATATGTACCCATTTTTGCCAAGAGCTGTTATAAGTAAAGTTATGAAAAATTAGGAATTTAAAATGAATTTATCAGATTATGTAGTTAGTTTTTTAGAGAACAAAGGTATTAAAAATGTTTTTACAGTTTCTGGGGGAGGTTCAATATTTTTATGCGATGCTCTTTATAGAGCAAAAAAGTTAAAATATGTTTGTAATCACCATGAACAAGCAGTTGCAATGTCTGCAGAAGCATATTCCAGATGTTCAAATAAAATAGGAGCAAGTATTGTAACTACTGGTCCTGGTGGAACTAATTCAATTACTGGAACTGCTTGTTGTTGGATAGACTCTATTCCTACAATTACTATCTCAGGACAGGTATTTCTTAATCAAACTATTGGAAACTCTGGCTTAAGACAACTTGGAGTTCAAGAGATTAATATAATAGATATAGTAAAACCAATTACAAAATATGCAGTAATGGTTACCGATCCTTTAACAATAGGCTTTCATTTAGAAAAAGCTTTTTATATAGCTACAAGCGGTAGACCTGGCCCTGTATGGATAGATATACCTGCAAACATTCAAAACTCACAAATTAATATTAGAAAATTAAAAATATTTACTGAAGATAAAAGCAAGAAAAAAACAAATAAAAGTTTGACTAAAAGAAAAATCTCTAAAATAATAAAATTATTAAATAAAAGTAAAAGACCAATTATCCATGCAGGACATGGTGTTAGATTATCTAAATCTAAAGATTTATTATTGAAGTTTATAGAAAAAAATAACTTACCTTTGTTAACTTCTTGGAACGGAGCTGATTTAATTGAAGATAGTCATAAATTATTTATAGGAAGGCCAGGAACATTTTCTTCTAGAGCCCCAAATTTTGCTTTGCAGAAATGTGACTTATACATTTCTATTGGGACAAGATTGCCATATGCAATCACAGGATATGATTCAAAAGATTACGCAAGAGAAGCGGTAAAAATCATGGTAGATATTGATAAAAGTGAATTAAATAAGAAATCTTTAAAAATAGATTTAAAGGTTAATTCAGATGCAAAAGATTTTTTACAAAAGATATGTCACAAGAGACTCAAAAATACTAAAAGATTTGATAAATGGATTTTAAATTGTAAAAAATGGGTTAAAAAATATCCAATCATAGATCCAAAATATAAATTTCAAAGAAATTCTGTTAATTCTTATTATTTTATTGATCAATTATCAAAAAATTTAAAAGGAAATGATATAATTGTTACTGATATGGGCTTATCATTTGTTGGAACATATCAAGCTATTAGAGTAAAAAAAAATCAAAAAATATTTACAAATTCTGGTCATGCCCCAATGGGTTGGGGGCTACCAGCAGCAATAGGAGCATGTATTGCCGCTAATAGAAAAAAAATAATTTTACTTAGTGGTGAAGGAGGGTTGCAAATGAATATTCAAGAATTAGCAACTATTATGCATGAAAAGCTACCTATTAAAATTTTTATTTATAATAATGGAGGATATTTAACAATAAAACAAACACAACAATTAGGTTTTAAAAGCAGAATTATGGGATCAGACAAAAAAAGTGGCATCTCATTTCCTGATTATAAAAAAATTTCTCAATCACATAAAATCAAATACATAAAAATAAATAATCATAAATATATGTATAAGAAAATTTCTAAATTTTTGATTAGCAACAAACCTGGAATTTGCGAACTGATTTTAGACAATGAACAACCACAAATACCAAAAGCAATAAATAAAAGGTTGAAAGATGGCACAATACAACCTTCAAAATTAGACGATTTATATCCTTTTTTAGATCCTCAGGAGTTAAAAGAAGTTTTAGATGTCTAAATTTTACATTAAACAAAACTTCTTTTATAAGTTGAATTAATTATGTCTAAAAAAGCTCTCATTATAACCGGCAAACTTGTTCAAGATCATGAGTTCATTTACCCTTTTTATAGATTAAAGGAAGAAGGTTTTGAAGTGGACACATTTGTTGAAGAAAAAAGTATTGTCTTGGGATACTTCGGAACAAAAATACCTCCTAATAAAAATGATAAAATTGTGGGAATAGGAGAATATAAAATTGATGATTATTCTTTAATAATTATTCCAGGAGGAGTAAAGTGTATGGAACACCTAAGACTTCAAGCTTCTTTAATTAAAGATATTGAAAAATTCAATTCAAAAGGTAAATTAATTGCCGCTATTTGTAGTGGCACAATGATGCTAATTTCAGCAAATATAATAAATAACAAAAAAGTCACTGGCTATTATGCTTGGAAAAAAGATATAGAAAATGCAGGGGGTATTTTTGTTGACGAACCCTGTGTTATTGATAGTAATATAGTGACTTCACCACATTATAAATTTAATGGAGAGTGGATGAAAGGTGTAATTCAAACTTACAATGAAATGTATAAATAAATGCTTGATGAAAAATATAAAAAAGAATTAGAAATAAAGCAAAAATTTAATAGTGACTTAGCAAGTTTTAGGAAAGTTGCATATGAAGCAAATAATTTGATGCCAAAAAGATATTGTCTAGTTCTTACAAATTTATGTAATCTTGCTTGTGATTTTTGTTATCAGATAAGAACTAAACAAAAAAATGCGTTAAATTCAGGAGATTGGATTGATTTGATAAAACAACTCCCAGATAATTCAAGAGTTACCTTAACAGGTGGCGAGCCATTGGTATTTAAGAATTTCAGAGATGTTTTTACAGAAGCGACAAAAAGACATGAATGTAACTTAATATGTAATGGACTATTATTAACTGAAGAACTAATTGATTTTTTATTATCTTCAAAAAATTTTAAAGTACTCTCTATATCAATTGATAATAGAAACAATACTATTAGAAAATTGGCAAATGTAAAAGAAACAAAATGGGACGAAAAATGGTCTCATGCAGAAAAGATGATGTTATATTTTCAAAAAAGAAAAGTTGAGCTTGGTCATCCAAATTGTATGCTTGATTCTAAAACAGTAGTTTTGGATGAAAATGCAGAGGATTTATTTGATATACATAAATATTGTGTCGAAGATCTTCAGTGCGATACTCATAGCTTTCAATTTCTGAAAGGATCTCCTATTTTAGGTTGTGATTATATGTATAAATTTGATGATATTTTTACTAAAAGTAGTGCGTATAAATATCAGAAATGGGATCAAATAAAGGAACAGCTGTATTTAGTAAAAAAATATAATTTTGACAAAAAGAAAGTAGGATTTTTACACCCTAAGGTAGATGATTTAGTTGGAAACCAAGATCCTATTGATCAAAAAAAATTAGACTTATTGAATGAAATAGAACATAAAAAAGAAAATTTCCATCCGTGCGCACAACCTTGGTCAAGCGTTCATATAAACGTTGATGGAACAGTCTTTCCTTGTTTAGCAGTTTCTATGGGTAATATTCAAGACAATTCAATTAAAGAAATAGTTTATGGAGAAGAATTTAATAAATTCAGAAAAACCATGAGAGATGAAGGAACTGTTGAAGCTTGTAATAGATGTGGATGGTTGCAACCTAATATTTAAATTTATTAAATTAATATAGTGAAAATTTTAATTACTGGGGCTAACGGAACAATTGGAAGTGATTTAGTTGAATTTTTTTCAAAAAATAACAAAATTTTTGCATTTTATAGAACTTCAAATCAATTTTCAAAAAAATTTAAGAATAAAAATATAAGTTGGTTTAAAAATGATCTTAAAAATCCAATAAAAAATAAAATTAAACCTGATATAATAATTCATTGTGCTGTTACTCATCCGTTTTCAAAAAAAAATAAATCTTATTTAGATTATATAAACTCAAATATTATTTCATTGAAAAATATACTAGAATTCGCTTCAAAAAATGAAATTAAAAAATTCTTTTATTTATCTTCGGTAAAGATATATGGGAATATAAATAAAAAAATTCTAAATGATGAAAATTTGTTCCTAAACCCAGATATTCTTGGAGCAACAAAAATTTTATCAGAAAATATTATATCACTCCAAAAATTTAAATATTATAATATTCGTTTACCTGGAGTGCTTTGTTACAATATTTCGGATGATAGAAGACCGTGGTTAAATCAGATAATTTTTAAACTAATGAATAATCAAGACATAAATATATTTAATTCTCAATCTAGATTTAATAATATTATTGATACAAAAGAAATTTACAAATTGATAAAAAAAATTATTTCAAAAAAAACTTATAAAAGTGAATCTTTCAATTTTTCAGCGTCTAAACCTATAAAAATCAAAATTATAATAGATCACATCAAAAAAAGATTATCATCTAAATCAAAGATTTATTTTAAAATGAAAAAAACTAGAAATTTTATTATTTCTTCAAATAAAGTTTCTCAAAACTTTAAATTTAATATAGAAAATACAATAAATATAATTGATAGATATATAAATTATAAATTGAAGTAAAATGAATATAAAGACAGAAATAAACAGAGATGATTATTTAGATAATAATAATATCTTTTCAAAAGTATGGAAGAATTTAGAAGATGTTAATAATTATCCAAAAAGATTAAATAAAATTGTAATAAAAGATTTTGATGAATTTGAGTCAAAAGCTAGATCTCAAGATTCTAAATTTGCAGAAGAAACCGTTTCTTCATTGTTAAATGGGGATTGTTATATTTTAAAAAACGCACTAAAAAAGGATTATTTAAATTTTATTAAAGAAAAAACTTATCAATATTTTCAAAATTCAAAATCAACATTTCATAAAATGTATGAAGGTGTTCCAAATTATTATAGATTTATAGATGCTTCAATTGCTGATAATTATGCTTTTCATCAGGTTAAACAAGTATATTATTTTTTTCCTTTTAACCCAAATGAATTAAACTTATTTGAAAATGCAAATAAAGTATGGAGAGTAACAAAAATAATTAGTGGATATAATGAAAAAATTTGGGAATCTAATTCACCTAAAGACGGAATTATTGATAGAATACAGATTGTACGATATTTTCCAAGGGATGCAAAATTAAAGCTACATACTGATCCATATTTATATCAAAGATTTTTTATTTCATGCATTATGTCAAAAAAAGGAGAAGATTATAATGATGGAGGATTATATTTGTTAGATGCAAATGATAATAAAGTAGATGCTGAAGTTCACTCGGATGTGGGCGATGTTGTTTTTGCTGTTCCAACTATTTACCACGGTGTAGATCCTTGTGATTTAGATAAAATTCCAAGTGCAAAAGAAAAAGATGGAAGATGGCTTTTAAGTTTATATTCAATTATGTCAAACTACATTGAAGATAGACATACTTCAAAACCACAAAAGCTTTCTATCAAATAAATTTATGAGAAAATATAATCTTTTCTCTAATTATACTAATAAAAAAATCAAAAGATTAGCAAAAAACAATTACCGTACAATTGAAAATAGAATTATAGCAACATATAGAAATAAAGAATTTTTTGATGGCGATAGAAAAAATGGATATGGTGGCTATGTTTATGATGGAAGATGGAAGAAATATGCAAAAAAAATCATAAATAGATACAAACTCAATAACAAATCAAAGATACTTCAAATTAATTCTGAAAAAGGTTTTATTTTAAATGAAATACAAGACCAGCTTCCTAAAATACAGGTATTTGGAACTGAGAATTCCAAATATGCTATAAAAAAAACAATGACTAGTGTAAAATCGAAAATATATTTCTCGGATCCTACTGAATTACCATTCAAAACTAACTATTTTGACTTTGTGTTAGCAATAGGGGTTATTTATGCTTTGAATTTAACTAATGCAATAAAATGTTTAAAAGAAATAAATAGAGTATCCAAAAAAAAATCTTTTATTAATTTAGCTTCATATTCAACTAATAAGGATTTAGAATTATTTAATAATTGGTCTCTTTTAGGAGTAACTTTTTTAAAAGAAAATGAATGGGTAAAAGTTTTAAAGCATGTAAAATATAAGGGTGATTTTTATTTTACTAATTCAAAATCTTTGGGACTAAAGTAAATATATTTATGCAAAGTTTAAGAAATGATTTAAAGAATAGAGGTTGGACTATTATTAAATCTAAAAAAATAAACGATATTAAAAAAATATCTAATAATCTTTTAAATGAAATAAAAAAAAATTCTTATTTAAGAAAATTAATTAAAAAAAATAATGTAAAAAATATCGAAGATATGAGAAAAATTGCAAATCATCTTGATGATAATAAGTTAAATTTAATTAGAAAACTTTACCTTAAAAATTGTTCATTTGATATACTTAAGTCTTTTTCAATATCAATAAAATCAATTTTTGGAAAAAATATTTTAGTTCAGAAATATCCACAGATTCAAATTCATATTGGCTATAGTAATTCAACGAGGACATTTCCGCACTCTGAAATTATGGCAGGGCATTCACCATATACATATAATGTTTGGTTACCGTTCCATGATATACAAGATGAGTCAGGAATTTTTTTAATAGATGATTTAAGTTCTGTTAAATTATGTGATCAAGAAATAAGAAAAAAAATTCAATCTAGAGAAAAATTATTACAAAAACACCAACAATTCCCTAAATTAAAATTTGGAGAGGCATTACTTTTTAATCCTTTTGTTTATCACGGTTCAAATTTATTTCGAAGTAAGAAAGCAAGAATTTCAGTAGATGTAAGATTTCAAAAGTTTTCTAATCCTCTATTTCAAAAATACAATGATTTTTTTACTACATTAAATATTTAAATGAATACAATTATATCTGTTGTAACTAATTCAAAATTTGGAATTTGGAATATACCTATGCGTGGTCAAAATTTTATAAATAATCATTATGCATCTATTAATGGATATAAGATTAGTTTTGTAATTACAGAGGGTATATTATTTAATAATTTTAATTTAGTTAAATCAGCAATAAAAAAAAATAATAATAAAAAAATAATTCTAGTGTTTTGTTCAACTTTACAACTTTTAGAATTAAAAATATCAAACAATGAATTTATTGATTTTTATAAAAATTTTGAAATTCATTTTTCCTTAGAATTAAAAAAAGGCAAAGGTAAAAAATACTTAGATAATATTTTTAGAGAATTAAAAGGCTATTCAAAAAGAAAAAATATAGAATTAAAAAATATTAATTCATATAGTGATCTATATAAAAAATTTAAAAATAAAATTATTTAAATCTTATAATATAAATGAAAAAATTAATAATTAACTTATTAATATTTATTGCTGCTCCTTTCTGCTTTTTTTTATTAATCATACAACCTTTAGTAATAATAAGGTTTGGAATCATGCAAAGTTCTAGGATAGGAGGCTTAGCTATAGCTCCAGAAATCTATTTAAATGAGAAAAAAAATCTTTTAACAAAAAAATATTTTATTTTTGATATAATTTCATTTGAAAATTTTATTTGCAATAAACAACTAGCATCATTAATTTCTAAAAAAATTAAAATTTTTCCATATCCTAAATTATTATACTTTATTATTAAAAGTATCAATTTTTGGTTACCTAACAATTCTAATATTATTAAATTTATTGGTCACCCAACAAATAATTTTTTTTTAAAAAATAATAATATTTTAGAATTTAGTGAATCAGAAAATATTAAAGCTTTAAAATTTCTCAATTCATTTGGAATTAAAAATAATAGCAAATGGATTTGTGTTCATAACAGAGATCCTAATTATTTGAATATTGAATTTAAAAGGGATTGGAGTTATCATAATTATAGAGATTTTAATATTTCTTCTATGGAATCAACTTCTAATTATTTTCTATCAAAAAACTATCATGTAATCAGAGTTGGCAAGTATGCAAAAGACAAATTGAACATTAATAATTCTAAATTTATTGATTATCCTTTTTCTGAACTAAAAAATGATTTAGCTGAACTTTATTTAATGTCTAATTGTAAACTATTTATTGGAAGTAGTTCCGGACCTTCGATGATACCTTTTGTCTTTAGAAAACCTATACTATTAACCAATTATACTGAACCAGTTTTATTGAATAAATTAAAACATAACAATTATTTAGTCATTTTAAAATTATTTTTTGATACAAAAATAAATAGAATTTTAAAAATAAGTGAGATTTTTGAAAGAAAATTAGACAATTTATATAAAACCAATATGTTTGAAGATTCAAACATTACTCTTATTGAGAATTCATCTGATGAAATATTAAATGCATCAATAGAATTAGAAAAATCTATTAATATAGATAAAAAAGAAAAATTTTTTAATGACGATCTTCAAAAAAAATTTTGGAAAATTATTGATAAATATACTGATAAAAATCCATATGATTCTCATAATTTATTTATAAGTCCTTATTTTCTAAAAAAATATAAAACAGAATTATTTTAACTAAATTTTATGAACATAATTATTAAACTCTGGAATATTTTAGAATTAGCAGATAAAAAAAAGTGTATTTATCTTTTTTTTCTTACTATAATTTCAATGTTTTTAGAAATCCTTGGTATAGGATTGATTATTCCTGCTGTAACACTTTTAATTACTGATGATTTTCTTTCAGAATATCCATTTTTAGAGCCATTATTTCTATATTTTGGAAATCCAAGCTATTTTCAAATTGTTCTTAGTGGCATGCTTATTTTGTTATCCATATATTTTATTAAAAATATATTTATTGCATATTTTTATTGGTATCAAAGCAAATACACATATGGAATACAAGTCTCTGTATCGCAAAGGCTTTACCAAAACTATATCAATCAACCTTATATGTTTCATTTAAATAGAAATTCAGCCCAATTAATTAGAAATATTCAAGAAGAAATATCGCAGCTTCAAGGCGCAATTCAATTTATATTGACGATTATAATTGAGTTTTTAGTTTTTGGTGGGATAGTAGCTTTATTAATATATGTAGAACCATTAGGTGCAATTATTGCTGGAATTACTATTTCTTTAGTAATATGGGTTTTTAGTATTAATACAAAGAAATATTTTAAGATATGGGGAAAACAAATTCAATATCACAGTGGTCAAGCAAAACAACATTTAATGCAAGGCTTAGCAGGTGTTAAGGAAGTTAAACTTTCTGGTAAAGAAAAGAATTTTTTTTCATTATATTATGAAAATCAATCTATCACCGCAAATAAACAAATCCTTTTTAATGTAGCGAATTCATTACCAAGACTTTTGTTTGAATTTCTTGCATTGATAGGCTTAATTATAATTGTAATAATTATGGTATCTATTAATACCGAATTAAATGTTATAATATCTACGTTAGCTTTATTTGGTATGGCGACTTTTAGATTAATGCCTTCTACAAACAGAATAGTCAGTTCTTTTCAAGCATTATGGTACACTACTGCATCAATAGAAAAAATACATGAAGAATTAAAATTATTAAATCAAAATATAAAAAAATATAATGAAAATAAAAAAGAAATTAAAAATGATTTTAAAAAAAATTCGTTTTTAAAAGTAGAAAATGTAAATTTTAGCTATCCTTTAGCATCATCAAAAACTTTAGAAAACATTTCGATCAAGATTAACCAAGGAGAAACTATAGGATTTGTAGGTCCGAGTGGATCAGGTAAAACAACTTTAATTGACATTATACTGGGTTTATTAACTCCAGATTCTGGATCAATTAATGTAAATAATATAAACATTAATGATTTTTTAAGAAATTGGCAAAGTCAAATTGGTTATGTTCCTCAGCATATATATCTTACTGATGACACTTTAAAAAATAATATTGCATTTGGTTTAAAGGAAAATGAAATTGATGAGAAAGCTATTCAAAATTCAATTAAATCATCGCAACTTTTCCAGTTGGTAAAGGGTTTGCCTGACGGTCTTGATACAGAGGTAGGCGAAAGAGGAGTTAGATTATCTGGAGGTCAAAGACAAAGAATAGGCATAGCAAGAGCTTTATATCATGATCCAGAAATTCTTGTGTTAGATGAAGCAACTAGCTCTCTTGATTCAGACACAGAATCAAGCATTGTAGATTCTTTAAGGGAAATTAAAGGAAAAAAAACAATTTTAATTATTGCACATAGACAATCAACTGTTAAATATTGTGATAGATTAATAAAAATTGATAAGGGTAAGATTCTAGATGAAGAACACAATGCTTTATGATACTTTAAAAAAATATATTAACCAATATGCTTAATAATTCAAATATTCTAATTACAGGTGGAACGGGTTCTTTTGGAAATCAGTTTGTCAAAATGACATTAAAAAAATTTAATCCAAAAAAAATTATTATATATTCAAGAGATGAAATGAAGCAGTGGGAAATGTCAATAAGATATGCAAAAGAAAAAAAAGTAAAATTTATAATTGGCGATGTTAGAGATAAAGAGAGGTTGTTTAGAGCTTTAGACGGAGTAGACTATGTAGTCCATGCAGCAGCCACTAAGATTGTTCCGACCGCTGAATATAATCCCTTTGAATGTGTAAAAACAAATATAATTGGCGCAATGAATGTAATTAATGCATGTACAGAAAGTCGAATTAAAAAAGTTGTTGCGTTATCTACTGATAAAGCATGCAACCCAATAAATCTCTATGGAGCCTCAAAACTTGCTTCAGATAAATTATTTGTTGCAGGAAATTCAAATGACAATACTCATAAAACAATTTTTTCTGTCGTAAGATATGGAAATGTTATGGGATCACGTGGATCTGTTATTCCATATTTTTTAGATATGGCAAAAACAGGAATTCTTCCAATTACTGACATGAGAATGACTAGGTTTATGATATCTTTAGAAGAGGGAATTAATTTAGTTTGGGAAGCTTTTAAAGATATGAAAGGCGGGGAGATTTATGTTAAAAAAATCCCATCAATGAAAATAGGTGAAATAGCTAATGCTGTAGCGCCAAAAGCCAAACATAAGATTATAGGCATTAGACCAGGTGAAAAAATCCATGAACAAATGATTGGCTCAGAGGATGCCCCACACACATATGAATATAAAGATTATTATAAAATTTTACCAGCAATACATGGATGGTCAAATCAATCATTTAGGATTAAAAATGGTAAAAAAGTAGCTAATGGTTTTGTATATAGTTCAGATAAAAATCCTGATCATATGACAGTCAAACAACTCACATCTTGGATATTAAAATACAAAAAACAAATTGGAAAAATTTAATTAATTCAATTTTAAAATTATGAGAAAGAAAGTCTTAATTACAGGAGGATCAGGCCTACTTGCATTAAATTGGGCAATTACGGACAAACATAAGTATGATATTACATTATCTTATCATAAAAGAAAATTTATTATTGAAGGTGTTAATTTAATAAAATTAGATTTGGAAAATTATCAGAATTTAATTTTTGATTTAATTAAACTCTCCCCTGATTTTATAGTTAACACTGCTGGCTTAACTAATATTGAAAACTGTGAAAATTTTCCAAATCGTGCAATAAAATCTAATATTGAAATAGCAAAAAATTTATCCAAAGCATGTAAATATCTAAAAATCCCTTTTGTTCATATTTCTACAGATCATTTATTTGATGGAAAAAAAATATTATACACAGAAAAAGATAAATCAAATCCATTGAATATTTATGCTAAAACAAAAGCTAAAGCCGAAAAAGAAGTATTAAAAAATTATAAAGAATCATTAATTATTAGAACAAATTTCTTCTGTTGGGGTACTGATTATAGAAAATCATTTAGTGATTTTATAATTCAAAATTTAGAAAAAAATAAAAATATATATTTATTTAATGATGTTTATTTTACACCAATTTTTACTGGAAGTTTAATTCAAGTAATAAATTCCTTAATAACTAAAAAATCATTTGGTATTTACAATGTTAGTGGAAATGAGAGAATATCAAAATATAAATTTGGTTTAAAATTAGCAAAAATATTCAATTTAAACTCCTCATTAATAAAAAGCATTTCATTAACTAAGAAAAAAAAATTGACTATCAGACCAAAAGAGATGAGCCTTGATAATTTGCATGCAGTTAAAGCAATTGGAAAAAAATTCAATAATCTAAATCAAGATATTTTAAATTTAAAAAAGCAAAGACATAAATATGAAAGTATTTTAAAACCATTTATCCCATATGGAAAACATTATATAGATAACGATGATATAAAGTCAGTAAATCAAATTCTAGAATACGGCTGGTTAACTCAAGGACCTAAAGTTATAGAATTTGAAAGAAAAATTGCTAAATATGTAGGTGCAAAATACGCAGTATCAACAACTAGCTGCACCGCAGGTCTTCATTTAGCTTACACTGCAATTAATATAAAAAAAAATGATAATTTAATTACAACACCCATTACATTTGTTTCAACAGCTAATACGGCACTAATGAATGGAGCCAAAGTTATATTTGCGGATGTAGATAAAAATTCGATAAATATTTCTGTGAAAGAAATCAAAAAAATTGTTAAAAACTATAAAGGAAAAATTAAAGCTATTACCCCTGTACATTTTGGTGGAGCTCCTTGTGAAATGAAAGAAATTAAATATATTGCTGATAAAATCAATGCAGATGTTATTGAAGATGCTGCACATGCATTAGGTTCACGATATAAAAATGGAAAAAGAGTTGGAAGCTGCGCTTATTCTTTGATGACTGTCTTCTCTTTTCATCCTGTTAAAGCAATAGCTACAGGAGAAGGGGGTATGATAACAACCAATGATGAAGCTATTTATAAAACACTTTTAAGATTAAGGAGTCATGGAATTAATAAATTAGATGATAATTATATAAATAAAAAAAATGCTTTTACTAATAATAAATTTAACCCTTGGTATTATGAAATGCAGTCAATAGGATTTCATTATAGATTAAATGACATTCAATGTGCTTTAGGCATTTCTCAATTAATGAAATTAAATAAATTTTTAAAGAAAAGAAAATCAATATCCAATTACTATGACAAAAAACTTTCAAATCATAAAAAAATAACAATTATTCAAAAACAATATCGGGATAAAAGTAGTCACCATTTATATATAATAAAAGTTAAATTCTCTAAAAATAATTCTAGACAAGAAGTTATGAATAAACTTCTAAAAAATGGAATTGGCACTCAAGTTCATTATATTCCCTTGCCTATGCATCCATATTATTCAAACCTAGGATTTAAAATGAATGATTTTCCTAATGCTAAAGAATACTACTCAGAAGCTTTGAGTTTGCCAATTTACTATGAATTATCTAAAGAACAACAGGATAAAATAATTAATTGTCTTAAAGAAAATATATAAAATAATGAAGAAAAAAAATAGTTTAAATAATGGAAAAAAATTGTGGAAAAAGGCAAAAAAAATTATTCCGGGTGGAAATATGCTTTTATCAAAAAGAAGTGAAATGTTTGCACCTGATCAATGGAATCCATATTTTAAAAAATCAAAAAAATACAGTGTTTGGTCTTTAGATGGAAAAAAATATATTGATATGTTTTTTGGAGTAGGCACAAATATTTTAGGTTATTGTAATGAAAAAATTGATACAAAAGTTAAAGAATCAATAGATAAAGGAGTAATGACCTCACTAAATTGCCCTGAGGAGGTGATGCTTGCAGAAAAATTGATTGAAATAAATTCTTGGGCACATATGGTGAAATTTGCAAGAACTGGCGGTGAAGCTAATGCTATTGCTGTAAGAATTGCTAGGGCTGCATCAGGTAAAGATAATATAGCTATTTGTGGTTATCATGGATGGCATGATTGGTATCTTGCAGCTAATTTAACAAAAACTAATGCTTTATCTAATCATCTTCTTCCTGGGCTAGATACATTTGGAGTTCCCAAAAGTTTGTCCAACACAATATTTCCTTTTAATTTTAATGATATTGATGAATTAAAAAAAATAATTAATACAAAAAAAATTGGCGTCATTAAAATGGAAGTTTATAGAAATATTCCTCCAAAAGATGGCTTCTTAAAAAAGGTTAGAAAATTAGCAACTGACAATAACATAGTTTTAATTTTTGATGAATGTACATCAGGGTTTCGCCAGACTTATGGAGGTCTTTTTAAGCATTATAATGTTATCCCAGATATTGCTTTATTTAGTAAAGCAATGGGAAATGGCTATGCAATATCAGCCATAGTTGGAAAAAAAGAAGTTATGGAATGTGCTCAAAATAGTTTTATAAGTAGCACATTTTGGACTGAGAGAATTGGTTATGTCGCCGCTTTAGCTACATTAAAAGAAATGAAAAGGTTAGAGTCATGGAAAAAAATTACTGAAACAGGAAATTATATAATTAAGGAATGGAAAAAAATTTCAAAAAATTATGAATTAAATGTTAGTTTTTATGGGATTCCAGCTTTACCATCTTTTACTTTTCAATCTAAAAATCATCTTGCTTATAAAACATACATTTCACAAGAGATGCAAAAACAACAAATTATTGCTTCTAATTTGATTTATGTATCAACAGCCCACAATAAAAAAATAATTGATGAATATATATACAAATTAAAAAAATTATTCAAAATAATTAAAGAATGTGAAGATGGACGGAACATAAACGATCTTTTAGATGGTCCAATTTGTCATAATAATTTTAAAAGATTAAATTAATGGAAATAAAAATAGGAAAAACCTTAATAGGAAAAAATCATCCGTGTTTTGTAGTTGCAGAAATGTCAGGAAATCATAATAATGATATTAACCAAGCTTTAAAAATTGTTAGGGCTGCAAAAAGAAGTGGTGCGAATGCAATTAAGATTCAAACCTATACTGCTGATACAATTACATTAAAATCTAACAAAAAAGATTTTTTAATATCAAATAAATCTCCTTGGAAAAAATATAAAAATCTATGGAATTTATATCATAAAGCTCATACACCATTAAGCTGGCATAAAAAGATCTTTGAAGAAGCCAAAAAATTAAATTTAGAGTATTTTTCAAGCCCTTTCGATGAAACTGCTGTTGATTTTTTAGAAACTTTAGATGTTAAAGCATACAAAATCGCTTCACCCGAAATTAATCATATACCTCTCATAAAAAAAATCGCTAAAACAAATAAACCTGTGATATTGTCTTCAGGATTATCTAATTTCAATGATTTAAACTTAGCAATCAAAACAATAAAAAAACTTGGGAATAATAAAATTATATTACTAAAATGTAATTCTTCTTATCCTTCTCCAATAGAAGATTCAAATATTCAAACAATATCAGATATTTACAAAAGGTTTAAGGTTTTACCTGGACTGTCAGACCACACCACGGATAATGTTAGCGCTATAGCATCTATAGCTTTAGGAGCATCTTTAATTGAAAAACATATAAAATTAAATAATGTAAAAACTATAGACTCATTTTTTTCAATCAACGAAAAAAAATTTAAAACATTAATAGATGATATTAGAAAAGTAGAATTGTCGTTAGGTAAAATTTCATATGAATTGACAAAAAGTTCTAAAATTAATTCTGGAGGCAGAAGGTCAATATATGTTTCAAAAAAAATTAAAAAAGGTGACAGTCTAACAAAAGAAAATATAAAGATAGTTAGACCTTCCTATAGCTTGCATCCTAAATATTATGAAAAGATATTAGATTATAAAGCCAAAAAAAATTTAGATATTGGTGATAGAATTACATTTAAAAATATAAAAAAAAAATAAAGTATTTTGAAAAAAATAAAAAAAATTACTATTTTTTGTGATGGGGGTGGAAAAAAGGGTATTGGACATATTAGAAGATCAATGTCTTTATATCAATTATTTAAAAAAAATAATTATAAAACAAATATATTGCCCTTATCTAAATATTGTAAAAAATTTTTACCAGAAAAAAACACTGAATCTGTTTCTAAATTAATTATATTTGATGGTCCATATAATTCATCAAATCAAAAAAAATTGATTAAATTAAAGAGTTATGGAAATACAATTATAACAATGGACTGGTTTGGCGATTTTATTCCAGATTATAATATAGTAATATATCCACATAAAAAAGTTAATGCAAAGTTAAAAAAATTTATTAGTTTAGGATATATAATTATTAATCAAAAATTTGTTGATTTTAAAAAAAAAATAAATACCGATACTGCTAAAATTAAAAAAATTAATAATACTAAAGTTTTAATAATGATTGGTGGTGGTGATATTCTTGGTTTGGGAAAAATAAACGCTGAATATTTACATAAACTTGGATTCCAAGTTACTTTAATTGAAGGACCTCTTGTTAGGAAAAAATTAAATTCTAATAAAATAAAAATATTAAAAAACCCTAGTAACTTGCATAAAATATTTCATCAGAATGATTGGGTAGTTACTAATGGTGGAAATAGTTTATTTGAAAGTATTTTTTTAAAAAAACCGACTTATGTTTTACCTCAATCTAAAGAAGAAATTAGAATAGCCAAATTATTTAAAAAGAAAAAATTAATATTGGGTTTTGGAAAAAAAGTTAAAAACATTCCATCACCAGAAGAAATTAAGTATTTTTATAAAGGAAAAGAAACTATAATTGATGCTAAAGGTTCGACCCGGATCTTTAAAATTGTTAATAATTTAATATGAAAAAATCAAATGATTGGTTATTAAGTGTAACAGCTGGAAAATGGCAATCTAATGGTATTTTAGAAGCAAAAAAAATGGGAATTAATGTAATTGCAGTAGACGGTGATAAAAATGCAGAAGGATTTAAATATGCAGATATTTATTTTTCATGTGATATTAATGATATTAATTATATTATTAAAAAAATTAATTCAAAAAATATTAAAATTTCTGGTGCTATAAGTTTTTGTTCTGAAGTAGGTATGAAATCAGTAAATATAATAAAAAACAAACTTAATCTACCTTGTAAAAATAAATTCTATATGAATTTAATTGACAAGATTGAACAAAAAACAACTTGGGAAAAAAAATCTTTACCTATAACTAAAAATTGGTCGTATTTTTCAAACTTTGACGAAGCTTATAGTTATTTAAAAAATTTAAAAACTCCTTATATAATAAAACCAGCTGACTCGTCTGGAAGTCGTGGTGTTGCTAAAATTTCAAATAATCATGATAAAATTAAAACTTTCTTAAATAATGCTTTTAAATATTCAAATAATTCAAATATTATTATTGAAGATTTTATTGATGGTAAAGAATATGCTATTGAAGTTTTTGTAATAAATAAAAAAGTTAATATATTATCAATATCTGAGAAAAAGAAAATTAAACACACTAAAGGTACAGTGGCTAAAGAGTATTTTTCTCCAAAATTAAATTTATCAATCCAAAAAAAAATTAAAAATTTAACTGAATCAGCTGTTACTTCTTTAAAATATGCTAATGGTCCAGGACATTTAGAGATTATAATAAATAAAAACAATCAACCATTTTTAATTGAATTTGCAGGAAGAGGAGGCGGATTTAAAGTCTTTGATAAATTTGTTCCAATTTTATCTGGCGTAAACTTACCCAAAATAACTATTTTACAGTCTATAGGTAAAAAAGTAAAAATTAAAAAAATAAAGAGAAGTAGAGGAATTATCAGATATTTTCCTGCTAAAAAGGGAAAAATCAAAGAAATAAATGGAATTGAAAAAGCAAATAAACTGTCAGGTATAATTGCCGAATCTTTTGTTAAAAAGGGTGATTATGTTAATAAAGCTAGATCAGATGGAGACAGATTGGGTTGCATCATTAGTTTTAATAAAGATTTTTCTACAATGAAATTAAATGCTTCAAAAGCAGAGAAAATAATAAATTTCAAATTCAGAATATGATCATAGACTCGCATTTACATCTTGACGACAGAATTGAAGGCCCCCCTAATTTCGCAGTGGAAGAATTATCAAAACAACTGGAAATTTCAAATATTCAAAAAGCAGTAGTTATACATTTAGAGAATCAAAGATGGTCTAAAGAAGAATTTATTGATTCAATAAATAAAAATGAAAAACTAATTGGATTTGTTAATATTAATCCAAATAATGAAAATGCTCTTAATGATTTAGAATATAGTATAAAAGATCTGAATTTTAAAGGTTTAAAACTTCATCCACGCTTGCAAAATTTTAACATTAATAGCAAAGAAGTTAATGAATTAGTAAAATATGCAGGTGAATTAAAAATACCAGTATTGATAGATACATTTCCTGATGGTTCTAGTTTGTATAAAGGTTTTAATGTAAAAGATTTTGCTGAAGTTGCAATCAAAAACCAAAAAACAAAATTTATTTGGGCCCACTGCGGGGGTCACTACGTTATTGATTTTATGATGGTAGCAAAAAGATTGGACAACATATTTATGGATATTTCGTATTCTTTACTTTACTATTTACAGAGTAACATTTCTTATAACATAATATATGCTATGAAAAGTATGAAATTTGAAAAGATTATGTATGGATCAGACTATCCTGATAGGAGCATTAAAGAAACATTAGATAAAACACAAAAGTATTTAATTGAACAAAAATTATCTAAAGAACAAATAAATAAGATTTTATTCGAAAATGCAAATAATTTTTTTAATTGGAAAAGTATTTGAAAAAGAATAAAAAAAAATTAGAAGGAATTGCAAATTTTTATAACACTCGTTTTAATAAATATGGAGCAAATATAGAATCTACTGGTTGGGGAAACAAAAAAAGTCAAAAATTAAGATTCAAAACTTTATTTAGGTCATTAAATCTCAATGATAAGAAAATTTTAGATGTTGGCTGTGGACTTGGAGATATGGTAAAATTTATTGATTCAAGAAGTAAAAATTATAATTATTTAGGAATTGATATTGCTAAAAATATGATTTTTTATTGTAAAAAGAATATAAAGAAAAAAAATGTGAAATTTATCAACTCTGATGTTTTTGATGTTAAAGAAAAAAACATTGATATCAGTGTTTCTTCTGGTTCTCTATCTTTATATTTTGAAGGAATTGAAGATTATGCTTTTAAAACAATGAAAAAAATGTTTGATATGTCTGGTGAATGTTCTGCTTTAAATTTTTTAACAAAATATGTTGATTATGAGCTTCAAAAAAATAAACATTATGACCCAGAAAAAGTATTTAAATGGGCTAAAAAAATTACAAAAAATGTTAATTTATATGATGATTATCCCTTGTATGAATTTACAATTCAATTATTTAAATAAAAATGAACATTGAAAATAAAATACTAAATTTTTGTAAAAAAAATCGTATTTCATCTACTGAAGTTGCCGATGCTCTTGGTAAAAAAGGTGTCTTTAAAAATGTTATGCAATTAAATACACTTCAAAATCAATATTGTGTTGGAAGAGTGAGGTGTATATTTACAGCTAATAAATCAAATTATGACGTACATGAACAAATTAAAAATGTAAAAGAAGGTGATGTTGTTTTAATCTTTACTCATAATTGCAAAAACCACGCTATTTTTGGCGGATTAATAGCTAAATATCTATTATTGTATAAATTAGCTTCTGCAATTGTAGTAGAAGGTAAAGTTAGAGATGCAGCATATCTTAAAAGGGAAAATTTTTCTATATGGTGCGAAGGGGTTACACCTTTAGGTTGTTATAATAAAAAAACTCGATCTTACCCATTGGCAATGAAAAAAAAACTTATCAATCAATTTGAAGGATCAATAGCTATATGTGATGAATGTGGTGTTACTATAATCCCCAAAAAAAGAATAAATAAAGAAATGTTTGATAAATTACAACAAATTGAAATTCAGGAAGATCTTTGGTTTTTTTGTCTTGATACATTAAAATGGGATACTAAAAAAATAGTTTGTGACAAAGCATATCTTAAAGATACTGAATTATTATCAAAAAATCATATCAGAAATCTAAGCAAACTAAAAATAAGTTTAGATAAAAAAAAATAACCATGCCTAAAATTGAGAAGTTTTCTAGATCAATTAAAAATTCGGAGATAAAAAAATATTTATCTGATTTAGATTTATATGGCTTTACTAAAATTAATAATTTTTTAACAAAAAAAAGTGTTAAATTTTTTTTAAAAAATATTAATGATTCTTATAATAAAATAAATAAAAATAAAAAATTTGTTTACAAAGGAACTCCAAAAAGAAATATAAAAGATAAAATTGTTTACAGTTTATTTAAAAAAAATAAATCCTATATAGATCTTATTTCTGATGAAAGTATAATAAAAATATGTATGAAAAAATTAAACGATCCTTACTACAATTTTTTACCTAAAAATGTACCAAATTATACACTTAAATATTATAATGCTAGATCTAGTGGTAATAAACTAGATTTACATATTGACTCAAATATACCATTCCCTGGAGAAAGAACTTTTATGATGCAATTAGCATTTGTTTTGGAAAAAAGTAATAAAAAAAATGGATGTACTGTAGTAGTTCCAGGTTCCCATAGATCTGGACAGTATACAGACAGAAGTTATAAAGATCTTTATGAAATTAATGCCAATCCTGGTGATTTAGTAATGTGGGATAGTAGATTATGGCACGGAACACATGAAAATTATTCAAATAAATCTAGATGGTCAATAATAGCTACAATGGGAATGTGGTGGGTAATGCCCGCAATGGATATTGTTCGATCTATTGATAATTCTATATATAAAAAATGTACAAAAAAACAAAAACAATTACTAGGTTTTTGTTCAATACCACCTATAAATGAATTTGAAAGAAATAATACTAAGTGTGGTTATGATTTCCTAAAAAATAATGTTTATGATTATAAGATAAATAATTAATATTCTAGAAATTAAGATACAATAATGATTATCAAGACAAAAAGATTTGTACTAAAAAAAATTAAATTAAGAGATGCAAATCAAAATTATGCTAACTGGTTTAATGATAAAGAAATTAAAAATAATATTCAATATGCTTCAAAAAAACAAAATATAGCTTTATTAAAAAAATATATAAAAAACAAATCCAATAAATCAAATGTAATTTTTTTAGCTATAAGGGTTAAAAAAAATAATAATCATATTGGAAATATTAAGTTTGAACCATTTGATAACAAAAATAAAGAAACTACTATGGGAATAATGATAGGAGATCCAAAATGGAGAGGTAAAGGATTGGCCAAAGAAGTTTTAGAAGCATTTTCAATTTATTTAAATAAAAAATATGGGAGTTTTAAGATCTTTTTAGCCGTAAGTAGGAAAAATATTAAAGCAATAAGAGCTTATGAAAAAACTGGATTTATTGAATATAGCGATCAGGGTAAAGTTGATAAAAGAAATATAAAAATGGTTCTTTATACAAATTATGGTGAAAAATATACTGTAGGTACAGCAAATTTTGGAAATAAATATGGAATAAAAAACAAAGAAAAAAAATTATCACTTAGTAATTCTAAAAAAATACTTTTATTAGCTAATCAAAATAAAATTAAAAATATTGATACTGCTATTGCATATGGAAATAGTCAGAATTATATTGGAAAATTATATGCAAAAAAATACAAAGTATCGACAAAACTTGAAAAAATTCCACTTAATTTAAAGAATTTAGAAATATGGTTTAATGAAAATATCAATAATTCTCTCAAATTTTTAAATATTAAAAAAATAGATACTTTAATTCTACATTATCCAAAAGATCTTTTAGGTAAAAATGGCAAGAATTTATATAAATTAATTCAATCTTTAAAAAATAAAAAAATTATAAATAAATTTGGAATATCTTTATATAATATTAATGAAATTTATGAATATTCTTCTAAATATAAAATTGATGTAGTCCAAATACCTTTTAATATAATCGACAGAAGAATATTAAATAATAATACTATCAATTACCTAAATAATAAAAAAATAGAAATCCACATCAGATCAATTTTTATGCAGGGTTTATTGTTGATGAAAAATAAAGATAGACCTAAAAAATTTATGAAATGGAAAAGTATCTGGAAAAATTATGAAAATTGGATCAAAAAGTCAAAACTCAATAAGTTAGAAGCATGTTTAGGTTATGCCTTATCTTTTCCTCAATTTGATAAAATTATAATTGGTTGTGATAATGTTAATCAACTTGCAGAAATTCTAAAAATAAAAAAATCAGTAGTAAATCCTCCACGAAATATATCAACAAATGACAAAAAATTAATCAACCCTTTTAACTGGAAAAAATTATGAAATTAAAAAGATTAGCAATTATTCCTGCAAGAGGTGGTTCTAAAAGAATAAAAAATAAAAATATTAAAAATTTTTTAGGCAAACCAATTATCAGTTATAGTATTAAAACAGCATTTAAAAGCAAATTATTTTCTAAAATTCATGTTTCTACAGAAGATAAAATGATAAAAAAAGTTTCTGAGAATTATGGAATTAAATTTGATTTTATGAGACCCAAATCTTTAGCTGAAGATCACATTGGGTTACTAGAGGTTCTTAAATTTGTTGTTAATAAATATCATTCTTTAAATGATATATATGATGAGGCATGGTTAATTATGCCTTGCTCTCCTTTAATTGAATCATCAGATTTAATTAAAGCATCAAAAATATATAAAAAACAAAATTCTAAAAAAATTTTAATGGCAATATCTGAATATAATGCCCCTATTGAATGGTCATATAGGATGAATAAAAAAAATTTTTTGTCTCCACTTTTTCCTAAAATGATATCGAAAGACTCTAAAAAAATAATTAAAAAATATTATGATTCTGGAACATTTGCTGTTTACAATTTTCTTAATTTAAAAAATAAAAATAATTATAACGGAAAATATATTGGATATATAATTAAAAAGGATAAGGCAATTGATATAGATGATAAAGTAGATTGGAATATTGCTGAATCAATTTATAAAAATAGAAAAAAGATTAATGAATAATAATAAAATTAGAGAATTAATAATAAATCATTTTCATCAAAGTGGCTTTGAAGTAATTTTTAGAGCTGAAAATAAATCTTTATGGAATAAAACACTAGAAAAAACAAGCTATATTCCTTGTAATTATTTAAATTATTCAGCTGAATATGAATATGAGTACCAAAGAATTTTTTTTGAAGAATGCTTTGATATTTCATTTATTGTTAAAAAAAATAATTCTTTAATATCAGTTTGGCCTCTTTTGATTACAAAAAAATATTATAATATTTATAATATCACATCATATGACAATACAATATACCCACCTTTAACTTCTAAAAATTTATCTATAAAACAAAAAAAAGAATTTATAAAATTATGTATAAAATTCATTGAATTTTTGTCTAATAATTTGAAGCTTAAAGAATGGAGGACAGTAGATTCATTTATCAATGAAATAGGAATTTCCTTATGGCATCAATATATTATCGAAAAAAATACCTCTTTAAATTTAAAATATGACTTATTATTAAATTTAAATAAAGACTTTGATTTAATTAAGAAAAATTTTAGAAAAAGCAGCAAATCTCTTATTAATAGAGGAACTAAAATTTGGAAATCAAATGTTATGAAGAAATTTAATAAAGACAAATGGGAAGAATTTAAAAATCTTCATTTAAAAGTAAGTGGAAGAAAAACAAGATCAGATAAAACATGGGAAATTCATGAAAAACAAATTAAAGAAAAAGAGGGTTTTTTAATATACTTAGAAAATAAAAAGAATGAAATTGTGGGAGGTGGTTTTTTTTGTTTTTCTAAGTATGAATGTTCATATAGAGCAGGAGTTTATAGTAGAGACTTATTTGATAAACCATTAGGACATACTGTCCAATCAATTGCAATCAAAGAAATGAAAAAATTAAATTTACCATGGTACAATATTGGTCCAAACTATTATGATTTTTATGACCCTAGGCCCAATGAAAAAGAAATATCTATATCTTATTTTAAAAAAGGTTTTTCTTCACATATCCTTGCTAAATATGAATTTAAAATTCAAAATAATGGAAAATAAAATCCATCTATGGCCTAAAGGCAGATTGAAATTAATTAATATATTTACTCCAAACTTATATTCATCTCAATATGTTGAAAATATATTAAGAAAAAGATTCAAAAATCAAGGGCATCCAATTTTAGTATCAAGTGGCAGAGTAGCAATAACATTGTTTTTAATTTCTTTAAATTTAAAAAAGAATGATAAAGTTAGATTATTCCCATTTGCTTCTCATTGTGTAAAAGAAGCTGTATTAAGAGTTTGCATACCTTCTTATAAAGCTAAAATTTCCAAAAACTTAGTTAACATAGTATACCACCAATATGGTTTTATAAATAAAAATAAAACTAAAGGTAAAATATTTGAAGATGCAGTGGATAGTTTGGTAAAAAAAAATGGTAAAATATTTAATTCTGGAGGTGATTTTGAAGTTTGGTCACTAAATAAAATTTTAGGTTCATTTGGTGGAGCAATATTGTGGTGTAAAAATAAGCAAGTTGCAAATAAAATTAAATCTATTAGAGAAAAAAGAAAAAATTATACTAATATATCATGGTTATTAAAATTATTATCTTGCAATATTAATAGTCTTAATTCTTTGTGGTATACAATTGAAACATACGGAGGACCAGTACCTAAATGGGCATTAAATCAAATTGTTAGTGATATAAATACATGGGATAAATTAATAAAAGATCGAAAAAAAAATTATATATTTTCAAAGATTTAATACCGAAATGGGCTCAAATTAATCAATCTCGCCTTCCTTGTGCTCTTCCAGTAGAAATTTCTTCTAAAAAGATATCACATATTAAAAAATTAGGTATGAAATATGGAGAAAGACATTTTTTGACAAATAATAATAAACTTAAAAAAGTTTTTTTAATTTCAATCCATCAAGATGTTTCTTTAACCACCTTAGAAAAAATAAAAAAAATTTTAGATGATTAAATATATAGGCCATCCAAAAACTTTAACTGATTTAAAAGAATCAATTAAACTTGCTACAAATATTTTTAAACAAAACAATAATAATATTAATTATAATAAAAAGTTAATTTTATGGAAATATAAAAAGAAAATTGATTTAAAAAGTATTATAATAATTAAAGATAATAAAAATAATATTATAGGACTTACAAGACTAATTCCAAAAAAGTTTAAATTAAATAATAAAATTTTAAATGTATGCGGGTTATCAAGTATTTGTATTCACGAAAAATATAGATCAAAAGGTTTGTCTATAAAATTAATAAATTATTCTTTGCAATATGCACAAAATAATTATTTTGATTTAGCAATTCTATTTGCTAGAAAAAATCTTGATCATTATTATAATCAATTCGGAATTTTTGGTGTATCTCATTATAGTTCATTAACTATAAACTCTTCTGACTTATTAAGTCAATGCAAAGAAAAATATGATTTAAAAAAAATAAAAATTTCTGACTTAAAATCTGTACAAAAAATTTACAACACAACATATTTAAAATGTAATGGTGTTTTTTATAGGGATTTAAATTTTTGGAAATATATAATGCATAAAAATAAGATTGATAAAAATAAATTTGAAATTATTAAAGATAAAAAAAATATCTTAGGATATTTAATTAGAAAATCTAACCATATTTATGAAATAGGATTTTCATCAAAAATTAATAAAAATAAACTTTTAAGAACATTATATCTAAGCAAGAAGCAAATTAAAATTGATATTTTACAGAATCATCCAGTTTTAAATTTTATATATAATTTAGATCATACATTTAGTTTTAGACAATGTAATTATGGTGGGCATATGTTAAAAATCTTAAATATTAAAAAATTAAAAAAAATATCTAAACATAAATTTAATAAAAATGAACTAAATAAAATTAAAAACAATAATATTGATAGTGAATTAACAATGAGCTTATTAGGATTTATTAATTTTTCAAAGTTTTCAAAAAATAATATCTTTTTATCTTATTTTTCCTTTTTGAATTCTGATCAATTATAATAATGCAAGATATAGGTAAAAAAATAAATTGGTTTGGATGGATTTTATTCAATAAAAATATCCCTTATATATCACCCATTGTAATTAAAAGACGACAAAAAAAATTACGAAAAATATCAAGAGGTTATTCAAAACTATTGTCAAAAAACAATGAATTTATACCTCTTACTGAAATAAAAAAAAACTTAGAAGATGAAGTTTTTAGTGAGACAGACAATAATTATTCCCCTTTAATCTTTAATAATGCATTAAAATTTTCTAAACTAATTTGTAAACATTATTTTTTAAAAACTATATATACTAGAAAATCCTATTATCCTTCATTAAATACAGAACTTTTATATTCATACGGAAATAATAAATCCAAACTTATATATCCTTTACCTAGTAGATATAGGAATTTTTTAAAAAAATATGACATTGAATTTAATGATTTTCTCTCTGATATCTATTGGTATTCTTCTATTTTTATGTTTTTTTTATTAGGTTTATTTTATGGATTTAAAAATATTGCTGCATGCCTATATTCTTTATTCTTTGTTTCAAAGACTAGAGACAATTTTGTTTATTTTTATAATATCACTCAGAATTGTTTGCCTAAAAATGATAATTTAAACACCTATTCTAATTTAATAACTTGGTATATTAATAAAAATATTAACCCTTCAAATACAATCTGTCATAATATAAAGGACATTGACGATATAATAATTAATTCTTATAAAATATCTTATAAAAATCCTATTGAATATTTAGATAATTTTAAGAATATATTTCAATATTCAAAATGGCTAGTTAAGGCATCTTTTTTATGTTTTATTGATATATTTAGAGGTCGATGGTGGCATCCACTACTATTCTATGAATCAGTAAATGCCTCAATGTTTAGATTGCAAAATAAAGAAAATATTGCATCTGAATATTATTTTAACAATTCAAATTATATTTTTAGACCTATGTGGACATATGAGGCAGAAAAAACATCAAAAATTATTATGGCTTTCTATTCTACAAATTTAAGAGAAATTAATTTAAAAAATATGGAAAAAATTTTACCTCACTATTATATAAGAGAATCAACTTGGCCTAATTATTATTTATGGGATAAGTATGATAATGATTATTTCAAAAAAACTTTAATTAATAAAACAAACTTCGAGATAAAGGGTTACATACCTTTTACAAATGGAAAAAATTTTATTACTAAAAAATCTACTAAATTTTTATCTGTTTTTGATATTCAACCAACTAGAGATATCTTTTATAAGACAATAGTTGATAGATATGATGATTATTATAAGGTAGATAATATAATTAATTTTTTAAATGATATTTTAACTCTAATAAAATTTGATTTAGAAATTAATATTAAAAGAAAAAGGGATATTGGTTCATTAGCACATCCATTTTATAGAAATTTTATGAAAAAAATTGATAAAATTGATAAAATCAATATTATTAATAGCGATGTAAGTGCTTATGAAATGATAAATAAATCTGTAGGTGTTATTTCTATACCATTTACGTCAACTGCACACATAGCAAATCAATTAAAAATTCCATCTATATATTATGATCCCTCTAGATTAATTGAAAGTGATGATCCTTCATTACATAATATCCAACTTGTTAATTCTTTAAATTCACTTGAAAATTGGGTACAGGAAATATTTAAATGAATATAATAAATAAAATTTTAAATTTCAGAAATAAATATGATATTAAATTTTTTATCTACGAAAAACTATCAAATATTTTAGGAAATATTAATATTGAATTTAATAAATTAATTTATGGATCAAAATTTATAATTGATAAACCTTATAATGTATGGGGAATTATAAGAATTTTGATAAATGGAAATGGTAAAATAACAATTAATAAAAATTTTCATGCTGTCTCAGATAGGAAAAGATCTGCTATAACATTATTTTCTCCATGTAATTTAAATGTTTTGAATAATGGTCAAATAATAATTGATGAACATGTAGGTTTAAATGGAACTACAATAGTTAGTAAGGAAAAAATCTATATAGGTAAAAACTCTATGATTGCACCAAATACTATTATCATAGACCATGATTCACATACTTTATGGCCAGCTGAAGATAGGTGGAAGACAGAAGGTGAAAGTGCTAGTATAAATATAGGTGAAAATGTATGGATAGGAATGAATTGTATAATATTAAAAGGAGTTAGTATTGGAAATGGGTCTGTTATAGCTGCTGGAAGTGTAGTTAATAAAAATTGCGATTCAAATTCTTTATATGCTGGCAATCCTGCAAAAAAAATAAAAACTTTAAATAAATAAATTATGAAAAAAAGATTTATTGAAATAGGATCTGGAAATATTAAAAAAATTAAAATAGGAGAAAATTTACCTTTAGTTTTTATTGGAGGACCATGCGCAATTGAAAGTGAAGAGCATAGTTTTAAAATGGCTAAAGAAATAAAAATGATTTGTGACAAAGTTGGTATTAATTTTATATTTAAATCATGTTATGATAAAGATTGTAGATCTTCTCCAGAAAGTTTTCACGGTTTAGGAATTGATGATGGATTGCAGATACTCTCTAATATTAGAGATAAACTCAAAATACCTGTTATTTCAGATTTCTCTGAAGTATCTTGTGCAAAAAAGACTGGTGAAGTATGTGATATAATTCAAATACCTGCTTATTTGTGTCGACAAACTTCTATTTTAAGAGCTGCTGCAGAAACTAATAAACCTATACTATTAAAAAAAGGACAATTCATGAGTCCGTGGAATATGAAAAATTCAGTAAAAAAAATTGAGTCATTTAATAATTTTCAAATCCTTTTGACTGATAGAGGAACATTTTTTGGTTATAATATGTTAGTGAATGATATGAGATGTTTTCCAATAATGGCAGAAACAGGTTATCCAGTTTGTTTTGATGCAACACACTCAGTTCAATTGCCCACATCCATGGGAAACATTTCAGGTGGACAACGTGAATTTATTCCAAATTTAGTAAGATCTGCTGTAGCATCAGGGATAAATGCTCTCTTTATGGAAGTTCACGATGAGCCAAAAAATGCCCTTTCTGATTCAAATACAGTATTAGATATTAAATATTTGGAATCAATCCTCACTCAAGCAGTGAAATTTCATGAATTGAGGTTAGAATTATTAAAAAAATATGGAGAAGAATTAATTCATCAAGATGAATAAAATTATACAAATAAACAAAATAATGCTTAAGATAAATAATTTTCCAGTAATTAGTGAAAATACTATTTTAAAAGAAGCTTTAGAGGAAATGAATAAATATAATCTTGGTATTGTATGCATTATAGATAATCAAAATAAATTATTAGGAGTAATTACTGATGGAGATATTAGAAGAAAATTATTAAAAGTTCAAAAACCTTTTTCAGCTTTGTTAGTTGATGATGCTTTAATTTATTCCATTAAAAAACCTATTACTGTTAAACCTGAGAATACTCTTCAAGAATGTGTTAAAACTATGGGAAAAAAACAAATCTGGGATTTACCTGTTATAAATGAAAATGAACAGTTATTAGGATTATTACACCTTCATCCTGCAGTGGAAAAATTACTTAAGATTTAATAAAAGTGTTTACTGGAAATCAAGCAATCTCAATTTTAAATAATGAAATTGGAAGAAAAGATCCTTATGAAAGTTCTCATTGGGAATATTTTAATAGAAATATTGAATACAAAAACAATAAATTAAAAGGATATAAAGGATTTGGTGATTCTTCCTATAGACTATTAGGAACTAATAATTTTTTACACTATCTTTTTCAATATCCATTTAGAAAAGAAGGCATAAATTATAAAAATTTTAAAAAGTATGAAAAATATGCTAGGAAAATTTCACTAAAACAAAAAAGATGTTATGATATTAACTGTCTCAGACAAACTTTAACTTTATCCTATCTAAATAAAAATAAAGAAGAAATAAAAGATATTATAAAACAAGACCCTGTATGTTGTATTATTGGCGATGGATTTGGTTTTATGACAAGTTTGCTGATTGAATCAAATATATCAAGAAAAATTTACTTAGTTAATCTTTCAAAAGTTTTATTAATTGATTTAATCTTTTTAAAAAAAACATTTGGTGAAAAAATATTTAATTCTAAAGTTCACTTAGTAACAAATAAAAATGATTTGAATAAAGCGGAAAAAATAACTTCTGAAGATAATGGTATTCAAATAATTGCTATAGAAGCAAAAAATTATGATTTAATTCAATATTGTAATTTTAACTTTGTAATGAATATACATTCTATGCAAGAAATGAATCACAAAATTATTGAAATGTATTTTAACTTTATAAGAAAATCTAGAGCAGATAAAATTTTATTTTATTGTTGTAATAGAGTAAGCAAGAAATTATTTGATGGTACTGAATTAAAATTTGATGAATATTACTGGAAAAAGAATGATAATATAATTTTTGATGAAATTTGCCCATTATGGAATCAAAAAACTTATATGTCTAAACCACCATTTTATGTAAATTATGATGGTAAAAATAAACATAGATTGGTATTCTTATCTAAAATATGAATATAAAAAATATAATAGAAAATAGAAAAAAATTAAAAAAGCAATTTTCAAATAGAGAAAAAATATTTGGAGGATGGGTTTCTTTTAGTCATCCTTCTATTACTGAAATTTTTACAAATGCAAATTTTGATTTTATAGCTATTGATATGGAACATTCAACTATTTCATTAAATGAAGCGCAAAGAATTATATCAGCGAGTCAGAGTGGTAACCTTCCTTGCTTGCCTAGGCCAGTATCTCATTCTAACGATTGGTTTAAACCAATATTAGATTCAGGAGCTGATGGCCTAATATTGCCAACAGTAGAGACAGATAAAGAAGTTAAAGATATAATAAATTTAATTAAATATCCACCTATAGGCAAAAGATCATATGGATTGAATCGTGCACAAAATTATGGTTTTAATTCTGGAGATTATTTTAAAAATTGGAATGAAGAATCTATAATAATCATTCAAATTGAAAGTATTAATGCAGTAAATAATATAGATAAAATATTAGAAAATAATTATATCGATGGTGTTATGATAGGACCTTACGATTTATCTGGATCTTTAAATTTACCAGGACAAACAGAGCACCCATTAGTAATTGAAGCATCAAAAAAAGTAATTAATGCATGTCAAAATAAAGGAATTAGTTGTGGCACACAAATAGCAGAGCCTGATTCAAAAAATTTAGAAAATAATTTCAATTTAGGATATAATTTTTGTTTTCTTGGTTCTGATTTATTTTCATTATGGCATTGGTCTGAAAAAATGTCGGGGTTAATAAAAAAAATTAAATAAATATTTATTGTTAAAATTCCTTAAAGCAATATTAAATGAAAATATATAAGTTATTTAAAATCAAAAATTATTTAAATATAATTAAAATTTTGATAAACTTTTTATTTTCAAAATTTACAAATAAGAATAAATTTCTAAATCAACAAATAAATAATTTTCATAATTTAGGTTGGAATTATGATATATCACTTAAAAAACTAAATAATATTTTGATGGCAAATCAATTTGAAGAATTTGATGATTCAAAAATATCGATGGCTAGCCAACATCTAGTTGCCTTTTGTGCAATTAATAATAATCCTAAAAGAATATTAGAAATAGGCACATTTGATGGATCTACTGCATTTCTCTTATCCAAAATATTTCCCCATGCAGAAGTGATTACAATCGATCTTGATGATAATTCAAACGAATTTCAAAATACTTATAATAGATCTAATAAAAAATATAGAGAAGATTTTCTTATACAAAGAAAAAATAATATTAACAATGATAGAATTAGATTCATTCAAGACAATAGTTTTAATATACAAAATTATAATTTAATGAAATTTGATTTGATTTGGATTGATGGTGATCATAATTATCCCGTATTAGCTTGGGATATCTGCAATTCATTCCATCTTTTAAATGAAAATGGATTTTTATTATGTGATGATATTTATTTTCATAAAAGTGATGCACATAATGTCTTAAATTATTTAAATAAAGAAAAAATTCTGAAAACTGATTATATCTTAAAAAGAGTAAGTAATATTTTTTCTGCTAATCCATTTATTAAAAAACATATAGCAATCATAAAAAAAACTAAAAGCATTTTATGAATTATTTCTTTTTCTTAGATCATCCTGACAAAGAACTTACAACTTCTTTAGATTTATTTAACATGCCCCCATCTAAAACATGGAGCAAACAAAAATTATATGATGTAATAGCTCATGCATTTTATTCAGATGGAGATAAATGGATATTTCATAATTTAGGAGTTATAAAAAAAAATGAATATCTTTCAATAAATAAAAAAAATCTTCCATTAAGCTTTCATAATAAATCTGTCTTCGTTTCATTAAATAAAAATGAAATTAAATATTCTCAAAAATTAATTCATGAAAATTATATGAATTCTATTCCTGCATGGAGAGCTAATATTAAAATTCAAAGTCATTCAACTGCCTGTTCATACCAAGGTGAAATACCAAGTTCTTTAACCGAAAGAAATCTTTCATTAGTTAGTTGTTCACCTATGATACAATCAAATTCAAATATATTTTCTTACTTTTATTTAGTAAATCTAAATTCACATCCTTCAAAATTTAAATTTAAGGTAAATATATTGAATAAGAATAAAGAAACTATTTATTCTGATTATTTTTTTACCAATACAGTGAATATGCTTGATTTAAAACATTTAAAAAAAGATTTTAATGAAAAAATGTATATATTTACTTCTGAAGAAAGAGGTGGAATTCCGATCTATTTTTCAAAAAGCAAAGACAATAAATCTCTTTCTTTAGAACACACGCATCCACCGACTGAATATACTATTCATGGAAATCGAATTTTTTTTCAAAAAGAAAAAAAGAATCACTGGTTTTCGAAATGAATATTTCTTCTATTAAAAAAAATATATTAAGAAATAAATTTTCTTTATTTATCAGAAATTCATTAAATATTAGACCTGTTGATACATATTACCCTAATTATGAAAAGGCTTGTGTTAGTGATTTTTTTTATTGGGTATTTGATAATAATTTTAATACAAAATTTATGCTTACAAATATATCTTCCCATATTATGCCTTCATTACCACAAGAAGATAATGTAAAATTTATTGTATATGATCATAATGGAAATATTCTAAAACAATTTAATATTTTATTATTACCCAATGAAACAAAAGAAATTATATTTTCCGATTTGAATATAAAAGGTTATGGATCATTCTTTGTTTTTCATGAATTTTCTCGCCTCAATAACTTATCTAATTACGGATCATTTATTGCTGAAAGAGGATATGTTGGGTATAAAAAAAATGATGGTGTTTGGAATTTTATGCATGGTAACTATAATGCATGTTATTTAAATAAAAAAAATAAAATTAAATCTATAATTTCTAAATCATTTTTTAATCAATTTTATTATCCTCAAGTTTCATTTAAAGACACAGATCGATTTAAAATTATTATAAATAATCCCACTAAATCTCAAACAAAAGTTGATATTGAATGTTATAATAATAAAAAAAATAGTATTAAACTAAAAAATGCTGTTATAAATTCATTTAGCACTTATATTTTTAAATTTGATTCAATTGATATTGACTATATTGTAATAAAATCAAAAATTCTTTTTTGCAGACCTTTAATTTTTAAAGAATACAAAACATACTTTGATATTTTTCATGGTTAAATTTTATGAAATATAAATATAGATATAAATATTGCCCACAAATGTATGATCTGGTAATAGTATTTTAATTAATGAAAGAACAATATATTAATAATCATTTTTCTCTTAAAAATAAGACTGCAGTTATTATAGGAGCTGGTGGTTTTCTTTGTAGTGAAATGGCTAGAGGATTCGCATATTCAGGATGTTCAGTTGCATTATTAGATTTAAGAATTAATAAAGTAAAAAAAGTTGCAAAAGATTTAAATAAAAAAGGATATAAAAAAATTATATTTCATGAAATAAATGCTGAAATAAAAGATGATCACAAAAAAGCATTGAGCAAAATAATAAAAAAATTTAAAAAAGTCGATATTCTTATTAACGGAGCTGGAATTAATAGTTCTTCTAAGTTTTTTGATATACATTTAGATGAATGGAATGCTGTCATATCTTCACAATTGACAGCAACATTTTTAGGATGTCAGGTTTTTGGAAAACATATGGTTAGAAATAAAAAAGGTTCAATAATTAATATTTCATCGGCGTCAGCTGGTCCACCATTATCTAAAGCTTTTGCTTATTCTGCATCTAAAGCAGGAATTAAAAACTTAACTCAGAATTTAGGAAGGGAATGGGGTAAGAGTGGAGTTCGTGTAAACGCAATAAGACCTGGTTTTTTTCCAACTGAATGGAATAAGAAAAATTTCATAACACCTGAAAGAAAAAAATCAATTTTAAAACACACTCCTATGAATCGTTATGGAATCCCAAGTGAACTCTTAGGCGCAGTTTTTTGGCTTGCATCTGATTCTTCAAAATTTGTTACAGGGGCAGAAATTGCTATTGATGGCGGTTTTTCATCTATGTCAATTTGATTATATCTAATATGATTACAAAAAAAACAGTTATTATTACAGGTGGAAATAAAGGAATTGGTTTATCTATATCTAAAAGTTTTGCAGAGGCTGGTTATTTTGTAATTGTAGGAGCTAGGAATAAGGTTTCTTTTCCAAAAAAATATAAAAATAATATATTATTTTTAAAATCTGATATAAAGAAAGAATCTTCCCATAAAATGCTAGTTAAAAAAGCGATTGAATTGACAGGCAGATTAGATGTATATGTTAATAACGCAGGAATATCAGAATGGAGCCCTATAGATAAAGTTAATCTAAATTTAGTAAATAAATTGATAAATACTAATCTAGTAGGAGCTTTATGGGGCTGCAAGACGGCATCAAAAGCTATGAAAAAAGGTAGTTCCATAATAAATATTTCAAGTATCGCAGGAAAAAGAGGAACATCTAATAATTCTGTATATTGTGCAACTAAATTTGCAGTTACTGGCATAACTCAATCATTAGCAAAAGAGTTAGGTCCAAGGGGGATTAGGGTAAACTCTATCTGTCCAGTTCTTATAAAAACTAAAGGATTAATGAAAGCTTTAAAAAATAAAAATTCTCCAGCTAAAAATAATCCAAATAATTTTATTAAAGAATTTGCAAAAAATAACGCTGCACTTAAGAGACTACCATTATCTTCAGAGGTTGCAGAAGTTTGTGTTTTTTTATCATCTAATTCTGCTTCAGCAATTACTGGTCAGAATATTAATGTGGATTGTGGAGTTTTTCCCCAATAATTATTTATAAAGAATAAATTGAAAATAATAGCAATAATACCAGCTCATTTAAAATCAATCAGATTTCCAAAAAAAATCATTTACCCTATTTCAGGTTTACCGATGATTGAGCATATAAGAAGAAGAGCATTAATTTCTCAAGCATTTGCTGAAGTTTATGTTACAACCTGTGACAATGAAATATCAAGACTAATTAAAAAAAATAATGGTAAAGTTATTTTAACATCAAAAAAACACAAAAATGGAACAAGTCGTGTAGCAGAGGCAATAAAAAAAATTGATTGCACACATGTAGTTTTAATACAAGGAGATGAACCTTTAATTCTTCCTAATCAATTAAAATTATTGAATAAACAAATAAAGTTATTTCCTCATGTAAATTCATGGAATGCTGTGGGAATATTAGAAAAAAAGAAAGAATTAAATAAGCATTCATTCGTAAAATGTATTATTAAAAAAAATAAATTAATAAAAAAATGTTTTAGATTCTTTTCTGAATTATCTGAAAATGAGAAAAAAGAAAAAAATATCAAAAAAATATTAGGCTTAATTGCTTTTAAAAAAGATTTTTTAATTAAAATTTCTAAAAAACCACAATCTATCAATGAAAAAAAAGATTTGATTGAGCAGATGAGAGTTATAGATAATGGTTATAAAATAAAATCTATTTTAATAAAACCAACTTTACCTTCAGTCAATGAACCTAATGATTTAAAAATTGTAAAAAATTATATTAAAAAAAATCAAAATCAAAAATTACTGATAAAAAAAATATTAAATTGCCAACCTTGACTAAAAAATTTAATAAAATCATAAAGATAAAAGAATACAAATTACTATGTAAAGTATGTGATAATATTCTTTTAAAAAGAATATCAACTAAAGAAACATATGCCATCCCATTTTTACATGTCATAAGAGAACACCCATTTATTTTAAAGAGATATAATGATTTATTTTTTCAAAATAATTTATTAAATAATATTATAACTAGAATTAAAAATTTAATTATAATTTTTATAATTATAATTTCATCTTTATTTAAATTTGATAGATTCTATAGAAAAAAAAATATAACAAATAAAAAAATTGATATATTATTTGTTTCTCACCTTTTAAATAAATTTCAAGTAGGAGAAAAAAAAGATTTTTATTTTGAAAATATATCTAATGATTTACATAAAGTTGGCTATAATTCAATTATTGCTTTAATAAATCATTCAGGTGAAGAGGCAGATTTTTTATCTCAAAAATGGAATACAAACAATATCATTCCTAGAATTATACTATCAAAAACTTTAAATTTTATTGATGAAATAAAGGTTTTCTTTAATGTTTTTAAAGAGTCATATAGATTATTGTTAAATTCAAATAAACAAAAGTCTAATTTTATAAAGAATTTATTTATTAAATCTTCTATAGAATGTCTATCTCATAGATCAATAATTAATCTTAGAATTTCATTTCAAATTAAAAAAATTATTTCTAATTATAATCCCAAATTTTTGATAATTACTCATGAAGGACATTCTTATGAAAGACTCATTTTTTATGAAGCAAAAAAATTAAATAAAAATATTATATGCATTGGTTATCAACATGCTATCATATTTAAATTCCAACATGCAATTTGTAGAAATTTAAAAAATGGATTTAACCCAGATATAATTATGACATCTGGCAAAAATGGATTTAATAGATTAAAAAAATCAAAAAAATTATCAAATATTAATATAAAATTATTAGGATCTAATAAAAAAATAAAAAAAATAAGAAAAAGTAATATTAATAATAAATGCTTAGTTCTTCCTGAAGGTATATTAGAAGAATGTTTTTTATTATTTGAGTTTTCAATTACATATGCATTGAAAAATCCTGAAATTGTATTTATTTGGCGACTCCACCCTGGAATTAAATTTTCTAATTTAAAAAAACGAATTAATTTTAATAAGTTGCCAAAAAATATTTTAATTTCAAAAAAAGAATTAACATACGATTTACAGAAATGCTCATGGGCTTTATATAGAGGAACCACTACTATTATTGAAGCTATATATAATAATTTAAGACCAATATATCTTGAAATATCTGATGAAATTAATATTGATCCTCTTAACGATTTAAATGTTTGGCATGAAAAAATTAAAACAGTAGATAAATTTGATATTATATTTAAAAATAAAAATTCAAAACAATGGTCTCAAAAAAATTGGATAAAAGCATTGAATTATTGTAATAATTTTTTTAATCCATTAAATATTAATATTTTAATTAAAACTTTAAAATTTAAATGAATTTAGATGATTTAACAGTAGTGATCCCAACTTTAGGTGGAGAATCTCTTAACACAGTTCTTAATAAGATTAATGATGGTATTGATAAACCTAATGAAATATTAATCTGTATACCTAAAACTAATAGCGAAACATTAAAAATTTATGATAATAATAATATAAAAATCATAAATACCTCTAAAGGCCAAGTTCAACAAAGAATTGAAGGATTTAAAAAAGCTAAAAATAAATTTATTCTTCAACTTGATGATGACTGTAAAATTTCAAACCATGATATTAAAGAATTATTAGTTGAATTAATGAAATTGGGTGAAGGTAATTCAATCGCACCAATCTATTATGATGAAAAAACAAATAACTGTTCTCATCCATATATTAGAGGATTAAGGGGTTTAATAAAAAATTTAATTGCTACTATTATTTGCGGAGCCCCATGGGGATTAAAAAGAATGGGATCTATATCAAAAATAGGTACCAATTATGGTGTAGATGTAAAATATATGAAATCAAATTTGAAAGAAACCCAGTGGCTACCAGGAGGATGTGTGATGCATTATAATAATTCTACAATAAAAGAAAATTATTTCCCATTTACTGGTAAAGCTTTTTGTGAAGATTTAATGCATTCATATTTATTGAGAAAAAATTCAATTAAATTATGGGTATTTAAAAATGCATCTTGCAAAACAGAACATGCTTATTTTCCTAATCAAAAACATGAAATAATACAATATTTAGAAGCTTTTAAACATTTACAAAAAATAAGAAATAAAAAAGTAGCAAGGTTTTGGATTTGGTATTTTTTAAATTTATTAAGAATATGGATAAAATTTAATGTAAAAAGAAATTATAGTGATTTAATCAAAATTGGGATTAAAATTAATAAGATTTCTTATACTCCGGAAGCTTATGCATATGCAAATTTTTTGGCTAATAAAGGTTTTAAAATTGATTTAAATTATGAAGAAAAATTAGAAAAAAATAATGATATAGTAATTAACTTTATGGGCTTTAGACCGTTTTGGGTTAATTTTTTTAATAAGAATACATTAGAAATACACGAATATACTAGTCTTTCAACTAAACCTCTTCCTAAAATAAAAGATAAAATAAAATATTTTTTTAATTCAAAACCTGCTGGTCGAATTTTTATGAGTCCTTATATTAAAGAAAGTTTCAATTTTCGTGATAATGTACCATTTATTTATAGAGAGATGGGAGCTGACCCTGAAATGTTTTTAAAAAATGATAACAAAAAAGATTTTGATATTGTCTATTGTGGCTCTGTTTTATTTAGGGAAGGATTAATTGATATTATAGAAAAACTAGCAAAATTAGATTTAAAAATCTTAATTATTGGATTTTATGACAAAATAACACTTGCAAGATTTAAGAATTATAAAAATATAAAACTACTTGGAAGAATTGAAAGAAGTAAAATACCAGAATACTATTCTAAATGTAAAGCTGGTTTAAATTACACGCCCAATATACATCCTCTAAATTTACAAAGTAGTACAAAAACTATTGAATATTGTGCAGCTGGGTTGGGAGTTATTTCATCAAAATATAAATGGATTAATGACTTTTCCAAAGAAAGAAATGCAAATTTTTTATGGATAAATAATATTAATAATAAATCTGATTTTGAAAAATTTAATTTTATTACTCCAAATGTTAATGATTTATCATGGCCTAATATTTTAGATAATTGTAACTTTGATAAATTTATTATGAAAGTTTTAAATAAAGATTCATCAAAATAATATGTGTGGATATATAGGTACAATTGGATCTGATATAATCAATCAGCAAATAATTAATCAAATGGCTAATTCTATAGAAAAAAGAGGTCCTGATGATAAAGGTGTATTTATTGATAACAATTTTAAAATAGCAATTGCACACCAAAGGTTATCAATTCTTGATTTATCAGATGCAGGACACCAACCAATGGTAAGTAACAATAAAAGATTTGTAATAGCTTATAATGGAGAAATATATAATCATTTGCAATTAAGAAAATATTTAGATGATAGAGGGTTTTCAAACAAAATAAATTGGAAAGGTCATTCTGATACAGAAACTCTTATAGAATCTATAGCAGAGCTTGGATTAGAAAAAACTTTAGAAAAAATAGAAGGAATGTTTTCTTTTGCCCTTTGGGATAAGCAAACAAAAAATCTATATTTAGCTAAAGATAGATTAGGCGAAAAACCATTATATTATGGTTTTAACAGAGGTGTTTTTTATTTTGGTTCAGATTTAAAAGGTTTTAAAAAATCGCCAATTTTTGAACCAGAAATTGATAGAAATTCAGTTGCATTATTAATCAAATATAATTTTATACCTGCTCCTTCAAGTATATATAGAAATATTTACAAGCTTGAACCTGGAAAATATTTAACTTTTTCAACAGAAAAAAATGATTTTCATTTAAAGACATATTGGAATGTTTTTAATTATATTGATCATAATAATTCTATAAAAAATAAAACTGATTTAGATTATATTGACGAATTAGATACATTACTTAATAATAAAGTTTCAGATCAAATGAATTCTGATGTTCCAATTGGATCTTTTTTATCCGGTGGAATTGATTCTTCTCTAATTTCTTCTTTAATGCAAAAAAATTCTTTAAATAAGATTGAAACATTTAGTATAGGTTTTGATGACTCAGATTATGATGAAGCTAAATATGCAAAAAAAATAGCTAATTTTTTAGGAACAAATCATAATGAGTATTATTTATCATCAAGAAAATCTCTTGATATTATTCCTAACCTATCTTCTATTTATAGTGAACCTTTTGCTGACAGCAGTCAAATTCCTACTTTTTTAGTATGTAATGTCGCAAAAAGTAAAGTTAAGGTAGTTTTAGGAGGAGATGGTGGTGATGAATTATTTGGAGGATATAATCGATATGTTTTAGGAAGGAGAATGTGGTCAAGAATCTCTCATCTTCCACCCAATTTAAGAAAAATATTATCTAATCTTATTTCATCCATATCTCCCGAAAAATATAACTTGTTTTTTAATACAATTTTTGGATTTTTACCCTTGAAGTCAACTTATAGTAATATAGGTGATAAACTTCATAAAGGCGCAAGGGTTATGACAGCAAAAAATGAAGAGGAACTTTATAACTTATTCATTAGTCACTGGGTAAACCCAAATAAAATTGTAAATTTAGATAAAAATGGTTTTAAAAATAATATACATTTTCCAGATAGTGAATTTATAAGAGATCCAATATTTAAAATGATGGTTTCAGATTTAATATATTATCTTCCAGATGATATATTGTGTAAAGTTGATAGAGCTGCAATGGCAAACAGTCTAGAAACAAGATTGCCAATCTTAAATCATGAAGTTGTTAACTTTGCTTTAAATCTTCCACACAAATTGAAATTTAGAAATAATGTGGGTAAGTGGATATTAAGAGAAATTTTAAAAAGATATTTACCAAGAAAATTAATTGAAAGACCTAAAATGGGATTTGGTATCCCAGTTGGAAGTTGGTTAAGAGGACCGCTAAATGTATGGGCTGAAGATCTTTTAAATGAAAAATTAATAAAAGATCAAGGTTATTTTAACTATGAAGCTATAAGTGAGTGTTGGAAAGTGCATAAAAGTGGTAAGAAGAATATGGCCACATCTTTATGGAGTATATTAATGTTTCAAGAATGGTTGAGTAAACAATGACGGTTTATTTATCTTTATTTTTAATACCTATTCTTCTAAATTCTTTACCAATTAAATTTAATAAAAATTCTAATAAAGTCTTATTAATAAGTTTTACAATTCTTTGCGCTATATTAATTGGTTTTAAATATCAAGTAGGTGGAGACTGGGGGGTATACGAAAAGTATATCATTGGAGCTAATGCAGTAAACTTAAGTGTAATGTTTTCAACAAAAGACCCTGGTTTTATGTCTCTACTCTGGATATCTTCTTACTTAGGATTAGGACAAACAGGTATTAATTTATTTTGCTCTTCAATATTTATGTTGGGTCTTTATAGAGTTTGTAAAAATCAACCTTATCCTTGGCTTGCTTTAATAGTAGCATTTCCGTATTTAATTACTGTTGTAGGTTTTGGTTATACTAGACAATCAATGGTTATTGGGCTTTTTTTCCTTGCCTATACTTATTGGCAAGAAGACAAAAAATTTTCGAGTATTAAAATACTTATCTTAATAATGTTTGGTTTTTTATTTCATAAATCGATTTTGATATTTGCACCACTAATATTCATTCAAAAAAAAGGTTTCATAATAAATAAGAATTTATTGATAATTTCTTTACCTATTTTATTATTATTAACATTTTATAATTATTCTTATTTGCAATTAATATGGAAATTTTACGTGGTTCAATCTCAACTTCATTCAACTATTTCTGAGTCTAGTCAAGCTTCTATCGCTTATGGTTCTGCAATTAGATCATACATGAATATTCCTGCTTTTATATTATTTTGTATTTTTTTCAAAAAATTTGAATTATTTAACGATAGAAGATTATTATCAATTGCTGCAATAATTTCTATAATTTTAATTATATTTACCCCTTATGCATCAACATTACTTGATAGACTGGGTTTGTATTTTATACTTTTTCAAATTTTAATATATTCTAGAATTCCTTTATTCTTTAAGGACATACATTTAAAAAATTTATATGTTTATGGTGTTACAATTTTTTATCTAATAGTATTTATAGTCTGGTTCAATTATTCTAATTCAAGTGTTGCCTGGAAACCTTATAAAATTACAGTATTTAAACCGACATATTATATAAATAGTTGGATTTTGAGTGATGAAGAAATAAATTTTGATATTTCTAAAGCAATAAATAATTTAGAAGAATATAATCAAGTAATTGAAAAATATGGTCAAGAGGGTTTTGAAACTAAAAGTATAAATAAACTTCTAAAAAAAGACAGAACATTTAAATATTAAGATGAAAGTTATAATTTTTTCCAAATCAAATTGGAATATTTTTAATTTTAGAAAAG
>MDTG01275770.1_pt1 | contig 50383 bp, 44 predicted proteins | sample 811421 | NCBI WGS metagenome assembly MDTG01 (sample SAMN05326645, study PRJNA326480) | marine metagenome | isolation source: seawater | place: Pacific Ocean: South East | collected 2011 | reverse complement strand
TAAGACTAAGTACCATCGGCGCAGAAAGGCTTGACTTCCGAGTTCGGAATGGGATCGGGTATGACCCTTTCGCAATAATTACCAGGCACGAGATATATGCATATTAATTTTTAATTGTCAATTTTATAATTTTTTTAAAATATTTTGTTCCAAATAATCAGAAATCGTAATTGATAATCCTTTGCTCAAATTTGTTTTGGCTACCCATCCATATTTCTTGGCTAATTCAGTATCTAATTTTTTTCTAAATGTTCCTTTAAGATTCTTATTTTTAAATTTTATTTTTAAATTAACTTTTAAAAATTTCATAATATATTGCGTAAATTCATATATTGATTTTTCATCTTTTGTACCAATATTTATAATGTTCTCCTTAGTTTTTTTGTTTAAAAAGAAAATTATCGCTTCAGCTAAATCGTAACTAAAAATTAGTTCTCTTTTTGGAGTACCATCACCCCAAATGGTAATATATTTATTATTTTTTTTTATAGCATCTATAATTTTTTTTATTATTGCTGGAAAAAAATGAGAATTTTTTTCATCATAATTATCATTGGGTCCATATGCATTACAAGGCAATAGACATTTATAATTCAGTTTATATTGTTGATTATAACTTTCACAAAGTTTTATGCCTGCTATTTTAGCAATTGCATACGCGTCATTAGTTTTTTCTAGTGCGCCTGAAAGAAGATAATTTTCTTTTATAGGCTGTTTGCTATTTTTTGGATATATGCAACTTGAGCCTAAAAAAATTAAATTTTTTACACCTGCTAAATATGATCCATTAATTAAATTATTTTGTATTTGTAGGTTATCATAAATAAACTCAGCTTTATATTCATTGTTTGCGTATATTCCTCCAACTTTGGCCGCAGCGATAATAACTGCTTTGGGTCGGACATTTTCTAAAAATTTTTTAACCTGATTTTGATTTCTTAAATCTAATTTTTTTTTTTCAATTGTAATTATATTTTTGTAATTTTTTAATTTAAGAGTATTTAAAACAGCTGAACCAACCATGCCTTTGTGACCTGCAAGAAATATTTTTGATTTTTTAGTTATCATTCTTTAATAAGTCAATTTCATGATTAATCATCTCATCAATTAAACTACTAAGATTATGCTTGGGTTTCCAATTCAATATTTTTTTTGCTTTAGAATAATCTCCAACTAACTTATCTACCTCTGAAGGTCTAAAATATTTTTTTTTTATTTCAATTATTGGCTTGTTATTTAAATCATAAGCCTTTTCATTTAATCCTTTGCCTCTCCACTTAAGACTAATTCCCAATTTTTTTGCGGTTATTTCTAAAAAACTTTTAATAGTGTATTGTTTTCCAGTACATATAACAAAATCATCTGGTTTTTTTGTTTGAAGTATTTTCCAAATAGCTTCTACATAATCTTCTGCATGTCCCCAATCCCTTTTTGAATATAAATTTCCCAAAAAAAGTTTTTTTTGCTTTCCTAGTTTAATCCTACACAAACCTTGAACAATTTTTTTTGTGACAAATGTTTCACCTCTTAAAGGGCTTTCATGATTAAATAAAATTCCATTAGAAGCAAAAATATTATAGGACTCTCTATAATTAATTGTTATCCAATGTGAGTACAACTTAGCTACACCATACGGACTGCGTGGATAAAATGGTGTTTTTTCAGTTTGTGGTATCTGCATAACTTTACCAAACATTTCAGAACTTCCAGCTTGATAAAATTTTATTTTTTTATTTATTTTTATAATTGCCTCTAGTATTCTCAAAGTTCCCATAGCATCTGTGTTTGTTGTATACTCTGGAATTTCAAAAGATACCGCTACATGCGATTGAGCAGCAAAATTATATATTTCATCTGGTTTGGTTTTTTTGATAATTGCAAATACTGAATTTGAGTCAGAGACATCACCGTAATGTAATATGAGCTTTTTTTTTTTTACAAATGGTTCTTGGTAAATACTATCAATTCGCGAGGTATTTAATGAAGATGATCTTCTTTTAACACCATGAACTATGTAATTTTTCCTAAGTAAAAATTTTGACAAATACGATCCATCTTGACCGGTGATTCCAAATATCAATGCGATTTTACTCATTATTATTTAAATAGTTACTATTAAATATACTAATAATTGTAAATGTATAGTAATTAAAATTATGAAAATTAGAAAATTATAGTTATCAATATTTACTTGTAAATTTATTATTCTTAATATTTTTTTTTATATCTCTATATATCCAATCATAAGTTTTGGTTAACCCATCTTTAAGAGAAATTGTGGTATCCCAATTTATTTTTTTTCTAGCTAAGTCATTGTTGCTAGATCTTCCTCTTACACCAAGTGGTTTGTCAAGTAGATAATTTTTTTTAATTTTAGAACCAGATATGTTTTCAATTATTTTTATCATTTCATTAATTGATACCTGTTCCTCACTACCAATGTTTAGAGGTTCAGAGTAATCGCTAAAAAATAATTTTTTTGTTCCTTCTATACAATCGTCTATATACATAAAACTTCTAGTTTGTAGACCGTCACCCCAAACTTCAATTGTATTTTCTAAGTTTAATTTAGCTTTAATAACTTTTCTACATAAGGCTGCTGGAGCTTTTTCTCTACCTCCATCATAAGTACCCATTGGTCCATATACATTGTGATATCTTGCGACTCTTGTTTCAATATTAAAATCTTCTTTAAAATGTCGACACATTCTCTCACTAAATAACTTTTCCCATCCATATCCATCCTCTGGTGCGGCTGGATAAGCATCTGACTCCTTTAATCCATCAACGTAAGAATTACTCTGCTTTAGATCATTATATACGCAAGCGCTTGATGAAAAAAAATATCTTTCAACAGTATTGCGAGCCGATGATCTAAGTAAATTTGTATTTATTAAAACTGATAACATGCAATCAGTTTTATTATTCTCGATAAAGCCCATGCCCCCCATATTACAAGCCATATTAAAAATATAATTAATACCTTGAGTGATTTTTAAACAATTATCATAATTTTTTAAATCAAGAGAGTAATTTTTACATTCTTTAAAATATTGAAACCAATATTTAAAAGGCTTGTTATCTACACAAGTTACGTCATATCCATCTTTTAATAAATCTTTAACTAAATGGCCTCCTATAAATCCTCCAGCGCCACAAACTAAAAATTTTTTTTTATTTAAATTCATCTTTTTAAACCATAAAGCAAAATACAATAAATTGCTCTAAATGCATCTTTGATTCCAATTTTTTTTCCTTCAGAATAGGATCTACCAGCGTAAGAAATTGGCACTTCATAAAATATGAATTTTTTTTTAGCTAATTTTATAGTTATTTCTGGCTCAACACCAAACGAATTTTCCTCTATGCTTATGGATTTTATTGCATCTTTTTTAAAAGCTTTGAATCCAGTTTCCATGTCTGTCATATTTAAATTTGTAATTAAGTTGCAAAAAAAAGTTAAAAATTTGTTAGCTACTGAGTGCCAAAAAAAATGTAATCTTGTATACTTGTTTGATCCTAAAAAACGAGAACCATATACTACTTCAGCATTAGTTTTAAAAAATGGTTCTAAAAGAAGGTCATAATCTTCAGGGTTGTATTCTAAATCTGCATCTTGGATAATAACAATTTCTTTTAAATTTTCTTTAAAAGCTGTACTTAAGGCTTTGCCTTTTCCATAATTTTTTTCATGATAAATTACTTTTATAGATTTATCTTTTAAATTTTCTAAAATTTCTCTGGTTCCGTCAGTTGAATAATCATCAACAACAATAATTTCATCTTTTTCATCTAACTTATTTTTAACTTTATTTATTATTTCTATAATTGTTTTTTTTTCATTGAAACAGGGTATAACTATTGTTTTATTCATAATATAAGTAATTTTTTAAAATAAACGTATTCACTTTTATAAATATATAAATGTTTAAACAAATCTTTAAATCGCAATATATAATAGGAACTTTATTCTACTCTTTTCCAAGCTTTTTTTCTATTATTATATCATTTATTTCTATACCAATTTTTTTAAAATTCACAAGCTCAGGTGATTATTCAAATTTTTTAATAAGTCACTTTGCATTAACAATCGCAATTATAACAAATCTAAATATAGGTAAGATCACAACTATAAATATCGCAAAAAAAAAAGAATCAAATTCAGATATTTTTTTTACTTCAATAATATTCACAGTTTTACTCTCATTTTTATTGACCATAATAATTTTTTCATTAGTTTTATTAACAGTTAATTTCTTAAAACTAAATAATATAAAGATACTCACTGACTTAAAAATTTTGTTTGGACTTTTATTGACTAACATATACCTAACTCTTGAAGGTTACTATAAAGGTAATTTAAGCTACAAACTTCTCAGTTTTTTTAATTTATTTTTTTATAGTATATCATTATCTATCCCATCGATTTTTGTATTTTATAATATTGATATAAATATTTTTACTATTTCTCTAATTGTTAAACTATTAGTAGTGCTATTAATGTTTATTTTTGTGTTAACAAAATTAACAAACTATAAATTTAAATGTTCAAAAAATTTTAAGAATGATTGTATTAATAACTTGAAATGGATGACCTTAAATACTTTTCTTAATCAAATATATAATTACTTAGATAAATACTTAATAAAAATTTTTTTAGATAATCTTACATTTATTTATTACACTATTTCACAACAAATAGCATCTAAATTAGGTGACCCACTGCTTGCTTACAACAATATATTTATAGCCAAGACATTCAAAAAAAATAAAAATGAAAATGATAATTTAAGTTATTCAAGTATATCCTACTGCATATATATATTTGTAGCTTTTGTATTTTTATACATTTTCTTAGATAAATTGCTTATATTATGGTTGGGCTCTGCTTATTCAGAAACATATTTTGAATTAATAAAATTTTTTTTTTTAATATCAACTTTGGGTTCATTCTCTAGATTGGTGATTGATTATTATGATATAGCAAATAAGTCGAAACAAAGTAGTCAAATAGAACTATTAATATTAGCTCCATTTATAATTGGAATATTTTTTTCGGTCTTTTACAAAAATATTTATTACTTCTTATTTTTAATACTTTTAAAAGAACTGGTTACATTAACCATTAGAAGTTATTATATAAGAAATTTTTTCTACTTTAAAAAATTTGTTTTTATACAACTAATATTAATAGTTTTTAATTCTTTTTTGTGGTTTTATAATTTAGATAGTGTTTATTTTATAATAATACAATTTATGCATCTTATATTTTTTCTACCTATACAAGGCTTAAGAAAATTCTATAAAACATGAAATTATCGATAATTATTCCCACAAAAGATAGGCCAAAAAAACTTCTAAAATTAATCGCAAAATTGAGACAGTATAAATTTTTTTTTAATGAAATTATAATTGTAGATAGTTCAAATAGGAAAAATAAAAGATATATTAAGAATAAATTAACTTTAAATGATCCTAATATTAAACTAATAAATTCTAAGCCATCAATTTCTTACCAACGTAACTTGGGTATAAAAAAAATAAGAAAAAGTAATAATTACATTATGTTTCTGGATGATGATATTTTATTTAAAAATGATTCTTTTAAAAATATGAAAAAATTTATAGAAAAAAATGACTACATTGGATATTCTTTTAATTATTTTGGTGAAAACAAATCTAATTTTTACGATAAATTAAAAAAATCAAAATTATCAAAAAAATTAGGTGTTTATGATAGTCGTATTGGTGCAGTTAGCTCCTCTGGATGGCATTCAAAAATAGTAAATGTTAAAAAGGACACTGAAGTAGATTGGTTGCCTACAAGTGCGGTAATCTACAAATCAAATCTAAAATTAAATTTTGATAATTTTTTTTCTGGATATAGTTATCTTGAGGATTTGGATTTTAGTTTTAGAGCTAGGAAAAAAGGTAAATTAGTCATAGTTAAAAAAGCTATATATTTTCACAAAAATTTTATAGAGAGAGAAAGTTTTGAGTTTGGTAAAAAAGAACTAATAAATAGATATTATTTTGTTAAAAAAAATAAGCTTAAATATTTATCTTTTTTTATATCTGCAATAATTTTTTTATCACTAAATCTTTTGAAATTAAGATTACAGAGATTTTTTGGTAACTTACTTGCTTTAATGCAAATCATTTTTAGTCATTTTTTTTTATAAATTTATAAATAAGATTAAAAGTTCCATCTAAATTATTATAATTACTTAACAATATATTCTTTTTGTATCTGAATCTTTCGTGATAAGAATTACTATCACAAAGCACTTTAATAGAAGAATTCAAACAATCCATCATAAAAAATGATAAAAAATTTTCACTACTATTAATTCCAAGCTTACATTTTTTTATAATTTCGATATTCTTTTTATGATTAACAAATCCAAAATTTTTTACATTTTTGTTTATAATTTTATCTCCAATGCAATAAATCTTAATATTCTTCTTTGATATAAATTTTACTAGCTCTAAAAAAAAATTATTATTTTTATTATCATGTTTCCTATAATAGATAACAATTTTTTTTGATTTATTTCTTATTTTATTTTTTTTTAAAACTAAGTAATTTAAGACAAAATTAAAATCATTACCTTCTTTGTTGTTCTTGAAATACTTTTTTAAATTATTAGTAGCAAAAGTAAGTCTTTTATATCTGACATTTAAAATTATTTTTGAGAAATTATAAATTAGAGGAAGTGTGTTTCTTAATAAGCTTTTACCATATCTGCTTGAACCTGTTATAGGTCCTATAGTTGTTTTTGGTGCAAGTAAAAGAAAAATTATAAAATTCCAAAAAGGTAAATAATTAAGGTATATGAAATTTTTCTTTTTAAATAAAAAATACCATGAATAAGCACATCCAACAAACGGATAGATGTATTTGTAATAAAATTTGTCATAATTAATTTTTTTTTTTTTTCTAAAATGAAATATCTTTCCATATTTTATTTCATAATCGCAGTCTGGCGAATTAACTCTAATTGACTTGATTTTTTTATAATAAGGTTGATTTAAAAATAATCTTGCTAACTTACCTTCACCAGAATTTTCCCTAAAATCACAAGTCCAGACAATCATCTATTTTAAATTTTTTAACTCACCAAATAAAAATCTTTTTAAAAAAATTGTAATTGAATAAAATAATCTGACAGATCTTCTTAATGTATCAGTTTGAAGTCTCCACAAACTCTCAAAATAATTTTCAAAAATTTTTGGAGGAATTTTAGTATCTTTTGAATTGTAGTTAATTGCACCTCCAAAACAAATAATTTTTATATTTTCATTCATATTTAATATTTTAGACGCTACAATTTCTTGTTTTGGAGTTGGTAATCCAAGTAAAAGTAAACTATTTGGCCGAATATTTCTGATTTTTTTGTAAATTTTTTTTAATATATCTTTTGGGTCACCATAGGGAGCATCTATAAAATAAAACTTATTATTTCTAAATTTTTTTTTAACGTATTCTATGTTTTTTAAATTTTTACTTGATATTAAATAAACATCTTTAATAGATTTATTCGGTTTAAGATTTGAAAGAATTTTTCTTCCTGGAATTTTATTTATATTGACTAAAAATTTTGCAAGTATTCCATCTGGCCATACATATAAATATTCTCTATTAAAAGAAATTTTGTTATGAACAAAGGATAGAAAAGCCATATTGAATGCAGACAAAACAAAATTTTTTTCTTTTAATATTTTATTGGCACTATTTATAAATTTATATCTTTTTCTAACAAATGGTTTTAAAAAATTATTCTGCTTTAAAAATCCACTAAAAAAGAAGAACTGATTTAATTTTCTTATGACTTTGAAAACTGAAACAATAAAATAAAGTTTATAATATTTTCTTAAGATTTTGTTGTCCTCAATAAATTTAAGAAATAGATACTTGCTACTAATACCTCCAGTGCGCATTATTGTAGTGAAATAATTCAAATAGTTTATTTTTATTTTTTTCCTAAATAATTTTAATAAATAATCATAATCAGCAGATACTTTATATTCTGTTGAATATTTATTTTTTTTTAATTTTTTGGATATAAAAATTGAGGTATGAGGTGGCATCCATCCATACTTAAGCTTGCTACTAGTAAATTTTCCACTTTTCCATAATCTTAATGGTTTATCAATTTCATTTTTTTTTGAAATTATTATGTCTCCATATGCTAAATCGAAACTTAAGTTTTTATAATCTTTTATTACATTGGATAATACATTTTTATCATAAAAAATGTCATCAGAATGTAAAATACCAATTAAATCACCTTCAGCATGTTTCAATCCAATATTAATTGAACCATAAATATTTTTTGAAAGATTATCTATTAAAATTTTTTTAATAAATTTTTGCGACTTCAATAGATTTAAAGTCATATCCTCAGAATTGGTGTAAACAACTATTAATTCTTTATTTTTATAGGTCTGCGATTTAAAAGATTTCAATGCATCGTTAATAAACGGCATCCCATTTTTTACTATTGTTATGATACTTATTTTAGGTTTTTCTTTCATTTGCTATTAAATATAAACTAATAATAAAAAAAATGTAATCTACTCCAAATACGGCAAAAGATGTCTCTACTAAACTTCTAATTGATAATATAATTATTATCATAGTTGAAAAAATTAAATTTTTATTTTTAGGTTTAGCATTTTTTAAATTAAAAATTAATATTTTGGTTTTTCTTAGTAAATTAAAAAAAATTAAAATAAATAAAAAAACTCCAAATACACCGCTGCTACTATAAAAATATATTAAACTATTTGAAGCAGTTTGATTAATTAAATATCTATCCGCCTGAGTCCCATTTCCTATTAAATAGTTTTTTTTAGATTTACTTATGATTTCTGTCCAATCATCAAATCTATATGATGTAAAACTCTGTGGACTAGTCGGTCTTAGTAATTTGTAATTTTGTTTTAATTTATCATTGATTAATTCTTTTTTTCCTACAAGTTCAAAAAATTTATTTTTTAGATAATTAATATTGCTTTCTTTTAATTGAGATAGAGAAAAAGAAAATAATAAAGGTATTATTAATAATAAAACTAAATTTTTCTTAAAACTTTTAAACCTCAAATTTTTAAATCCAAAATAATTTGAAAATGTAAAAGCTATAAAAATCATTAAGTATAAAAAAACTATAATTCTTGATTGTGTTAAAAAAATTCCTGGAATGATTAATATCGATAATACAATTTTTTCCTTAAGCGAATTAATCTGAAAAAAAATAATAGAGAACAAAAAAATAATTAATGCCATTCTTCCTAAGCCTGACGATCTTGGTGGAATAAAATCGGGTATCAGATTAGATATACCATCATAATGGCCATAAAATAATTGATTAGCAAAAATTAAGTTGTAAATACTCTCAAAATAAAACCATATAAAAATTATAAAAAGTAATGAAATTAAAAAATAAAAAATTTTATTTATCTCTTGTTTTTCTCTATAAAATATTAGATTTAAGAATAACAAAACATTTATCGAACAAATATTATATATAATATTAAAATTATTATTTTCACTTAAAAACAAAGAAAAAATTTGTATTAAATTGTAAAAAAAAAATATGTAAAAAAAAATATTTAATTCATATAATTTTAGGTTTTCTTTCAAATTTAAAAATAATAAAAAAAAAAGAATAAAGAATTGAATATACAATATAAAACAAGATGATAAATACACCAACATATTGTTAATATTATCAAAGATGTTAATATAAAAGTGATCTGTGTTTATGTTGATGCCTGCTAAAATAAAAAACCAAATTATCATCAGATGCAATTTTTTAAAAACTATGAGGTTCTTAAGTTTATTTACTTGAGCCATTTGTAATAAAAATTTGCAAATATTGATTTAAATTTAAATATATAAAGTATACAAAATAAGCTGAGAGCATTAGGTTTAATCGGTCTAGAGCTGTAGTCAACCGCCACTCCAATAGGTCTGTTCCTTGAATATGAAATATTAAAAAATTAATGAATAAACAGAAAATAAATATATAAAGCGCATCCTTATATGTTTTTTTTCTTTTGGTATCTTTTGAGGGAAACAGCAAAAATAAAATTAAGAAAAGCCAAATTGGATATTTGAAATAACTGACCACAAAGTGTTTCAAAATTAAAATTGTATCCGATAGAAATGTCGAAAAATTAAAAAGTTCTCTCAAAATTTGCATTATTGTAAAACCACCTAATGAATGATCACTCAATAGATAACCCATCATAAAAAATTTAAAAATTACGATAAGTAAATAAAAGAAGATAAAATAAGCATTTTTTAAACTTAAGATTTTATTATTTTTAACCAAATACATAATTAATATTGGTGTAGAGTAAATCAAACCCTCATCTTTGCACCATATTATTGCATTTATTATCAATAAAGTTAATAAACCAAAATATTTATGATTCTTCTCATTATAAAAAAAGATAACAAAAATATTTATTAAACTGAATATTAAGTATTCTTGATAACCTTTGAATAAATCAAAATCAAAACTAATTATGAATAAAACTAAGACAATTAATAAATTTTTAAAATGTGAATTTTTATTATAGGAAGTTACTAAAAAAATTGAGGATAAATAGAAAAAGAAATATATAAATCTACCCAAGTACTCATATTTTAAAAAAGAATAATTCGCAAAGACTGCCCAGATATATGAACCCAAATGAGGATAGGAATCTCTTGGGTAATTATCTAAAGTGAAAAATGTCCCTGAGTTTAAAAAATTAAATACTTTTGGATACCAATTTGCAACTCCATCCCACCCCAATGAAGGTTCAGCAGATATTCTTAAAAAAAAACATAAGTTAAATAAAATAAAAAAAACATAATTAAACTTTGTTAAATAGAAAAAAAAATTCTTAAGATTTATTATGGAGATAAGAATTAATATATAAAATAAATATTCTACAGTATTATTAAAAAAAGATAAAACCAAACAAATATTAAAGAAAATAACTAAATTTAATGAAAAATTACAAAAAATATTAGAGGAATTTTTTGTAAAAATAATATTTCTTGAATTAAATATTGTGAAAATAGAAATAGAGACAAAAATTATATTCAATAATTCAATCATTTAAAGTTATGTAACAATTAAATTCCTTTTCTATAATGCTTTCATTTATTGGCATTTTTCTTGGATTAATATAAATCTTATATTTAAATTTTTTTGGATTAAAAAACTGATTAATAATCCAACCTGGGTAAGGATTATTTTTATCATACATGATGTAAGAGTTATTACTAAGATTATATTTTGTTTTATATTTATTTATAAATCCATATCCATGTTTCTCACAAAATCCTAGATTACTTGTCATTCTTTCCTCGAAAGAAGACTTGCTAACAATATAAGTGTTTAAAAAAAAGTTTGTTATGATAAAAATTAGTAATATTAATATAATTTGAAAAATTATTTTTTTTTGTATTTTTTTTTTAAAAAAATTTAACATTATTTTTTTATTTCTTAAATGGAAATTATATATAACACAATCTTTATTTGTTTTTTTTATATCATTACGGGTAAAATTTTCTTTAATATTAAATATAGCTTATCAAATAATTGTTTTTTAATTATCATCGGATCTATTGTTTTAAGTTTTGTGTCACTTGTGGCTAATTTTTTTATAAAATTAGATTTATTTAATAATACAATATTTTTTTTAATAATTTTTATTATTTTTTTTTTTAAATTTTCATACAAGACTATTTTAAGCAGAAATTTTGTAACTTCCTTGCTAATTATCTCTCTACTATCAGTCACTTTAATTTATCTTGCAGATTCTAATCGGCCAGACTCTGGTTTATATCATTATCCATTCATAAAGTTAATAAGCGATGAAAAAATAGTTTTTGGACTAACAAATATTAACTCTAGATTTGGTCATATATCGATAATTCAATACCTTCAGGCAATATCTAATAATTATATCACTGGAACTAATGGGATGTTGCTTCCACTAAGTATAATTCCATCAGCAATTTATCTTTATTTTTTCAGTGAAACAATTTCAAATCTAAATAAAAGATATAAAGATAATATTTATATTTTATTTTTGTTATTATCATTAATTTTTTTTACTTTTAAAATGAATAGATATGGAGAGTATGGTAATGACTATTTACCTCATTTTTTTGTATTTTTTTTTATAAGCTTATTGTTGAGATTCAAAGATAAGATTAAGTTTTCAAATATTTATTTATTTTCAGTGTTTATTTTTTTAAATAAAGTAAATTTTTTAACAATTTTTTTAATTCCACTTATTCTATTTTTTAAAACATTTAATAAAATAAAAATTTTTAGTTTAAAAAATATTTTTACAACATTATTCTTAATTCTCTGGTTAGTAAAAAATGTCATAAACTCTGGATGCTTAATTTGGCCAGTTGAAAAAAGTTGCTTTAAGAATTTATCTTGGATGAATAAGGATTTAAAATCAACTCAATATGTAAATAATGTAAATACAATAACAGAAGCGTGGTCTAAGGCATGGCCAGATAACAAAAAAAGAAAAATTGACAAAGAAGATTATATAAAAAAATTTGAATGGGTAAGTGTTTGGTCAAGTAATCACGGGAAAAAAATAGGTAAAATATTAATAATTTACTCATCGATAATATTTTTAATTTTATTTTTTATGAAGATTAATACACCAAATCAAAAAAAAAAATTGAAATTTAGATATACAAAAAATTTGTTTTTTTATTTATTCTTATTTTTATCAAGTTGTGTATTATGGTTCGTAAAATTCCCTGTGTTTAGATTTGGGATCTCATTCATAATTATATCGATAATATTGGTTTTCATAATTATTTTTAAAAACATTGAGATAAATAACAAAAATAATAAATTGATCAAATATACAAGTATATTTTGTATATCAATTTTCGTTATAAAAAATATAGTAAAATTAGAAAATTATAATGTGTTTTACGAAAACCATCCTTGGCCAAAATATTATGGATTTGATACAATGAACACCAAAAAAAAATTGAAAGAAATCAAAGTAAGTAATCAAAAATCACATTATTCAACTAAGGAATTATGCATGTATTCAATGTCACCGTGCACAAATGAAAAGATTAGTGATTATTTAAATTACAAAATAATTTACAAATACAGAATTTATTATTTTTAAAATGCTGATTACCAATAAATTTTTTTACTTATATATCTTAATAATAACAATTTTTATGATGACCGGTCTATTTTATAAGAAAATATCAGAAATAATGAAATTATATGATTTTCCAAATTCTGATAGAAAAATACATGTTAAACCTGTTTCTTTAATAAACGGTTTTATAATTCTAATAACTTTTAATTTATACTTTTTTTTTGATATTTTTTTTTTTAAAAAATTTAATTCAGAGTTTGCAATTTTGATTATTATATTATGCAATTTTTTTTATTTTTTAGGTTATTATGATGACTTAAAGGATATATCAGCAAAATATAAAACATTTATAATATTAGCCTCACTATTAATAATTATCCCATTCGATCAAAACTTAGTTTTAAAATCACTAATTTTTAAACAGTTAACTAGTAAAGAGATATTTCTTAATCAGTCATCAATATTTGTTACAATTTTCTTTATTTATATTTTTTATAATTTTATGAATTTTATAGATGGTTTGAATGGAGTAGCAATAAGTGTTGCAATCTTTTTTATAATAATATTAGCGTTAGAAAGAGGAAGATTCTTTAATTTAGAAATATTGTTAGTTTTGTGTCTTTTATATTGCTTAACGTTAAATTTAAAAAATAAATCTTTTTTAGGAAACTCAGGAATTTCGGTTTTGAGTATTTTTATATCAGTTTTTTATATTAGAGATTATAATTTATATAAAAGTTTATTTTGTGATGAAATATTCATAATATTTTTTATACCAGGTATTGATATGACAAGATTAGTTTTTTCCAGAATTCTTTCTGGAAGATCTATTTCACATGGTGATAAAAATCACCTTCATCATTTTTTTTTAAATCGTTTCGATAAAAAATACGTTTTCGTATATTATCTAATTGCGACTACTTCTCCTTATTTGATTTATAATTTAACCGCAAATTTTATATTTAGTGTTATTATAAGTTTAGTTTTATATTCCTCTTTAATTTTGTTTCTCAAAAGAAAATAGAAAAAGATTTAATTTCATATTGTTTAAAATGATCGATAATAAAATCCAATAAAAAACTCCATTAAAAGTTGAAAAAAATGATCCTGTGGTCTGAATGGGGAAAAACAATATTATTAAAAAGCATATATTTATTAAAGAATAATTGTAATTATTTTTTTTTATTAAATTATTAAAATTTTTAAGACAAAGAAAGATTATAAAAAAACAAAAAGGTATGAATATCACTAAACCACCCTCAGATAATATTTCATAATAAATATTATGTGGATGGGTATTACACCTTCTGTCGTAATATTTAGAATTTATAGTTTCATATTTTTTTAATTCACATACCTCTCTGAACGTTTTTATTCCACTGCCAAATATTTTATTGTCCTTAAAAATCTGGAATGCTGTTAAAAAGTGTGCTCCATATCTACTGTCCCAAAAAGTTTCTATCTTATGTTGTTTGATATTGGATTTGTCTTCATTAGATGCTGCTTTGTTATCTACTAGCTCGAGTGACCTTAGATGAACTTGTTCACTAAAACCTAATTGTTGAATTGTTAGTGAATAGTACTTTTTAAATGTTGTCTCATCATACTTAATAAAGAAAGATAACATTGCTGTTAATGCTAATAATAGAAAAAATTTTTGTTTTATTTTGATTTTAAAAAAAAATATAAAAAAAATAAAAGCAAAAAAACTAATAAAAAATGCAGATCTTTCTTGTGTTAAAAATATTATTAACAATGAGGCCAGTAGATAACCAAGATAAATAAGATTATTTTTAGTTGTTAATAACAAATACATTATACCCAAAAAATATAATTTTGAGAGATATGCGCCTACTACGTATTCATCTCCAAAAGGACCTGATAATCTCTTTCCGTGTTGTGTAGAGTACTCATTTCCAAAAATATCTCTACCAAATACGTATTGTATCAATACATCGATTAAAACAAATATTAGAAGATAAAAAATTATCTTAAAGAAAAATTTTTTGTTTTCTTCATTTTCAAGAAAATAAGAAAAAGCAACAAAAAAAATAAAATATCTAATAATACCAAGAATTGCTCTGCTAGTTAGGTAATTGTTACTTGTGGTCAGAAAATTAATTAAAAAAATTACAGACAAAAAAATTACTACATAAAATAGATATTTTTCAAATTTAATTTTTTTTTTAAAAATAAAATAAATGAATAATATATCAACTAATATTACATTTAAATTAAGTAATAAATTTCCGGCCATTGTAGAAATTGGGACAAAAATTATCAACCATTTATTTAAGCTATCTAAATTAAATACGGGTTTATTATAAGTAAAATTATACAATTTAAGCCTTGTAATTAAGTTAATTTTTGAAACATAAATTAGCTATATTAAAAACATTTATACGTCAAATCTATAATATGAATTAGATTTAAAATGTCATAAAAAACTTTTATAGTTAAAAAATGTTGATTAAATTTTACATTTTTAAATATAACGTATTATAGGTAATTTTATTTAATAATGAAAATTGTACTTGGGATAAATGCTAACCATGCAGACTCTTCAGCGTGTTTAATAATAAATGGAAATTTGAAAGCTGCAATTGAGGAAGAGAGAATAAATAGAAAAAAACATTTTTCTGGTTTTCCTAAAAACTCGATAAAAGAATGCTTGAGAATAGCTGAAATTAAAGAGGATGAGATTACAGATGTGGCTTTTAATACTAAGCCAATGAGCAATCTAATACCAAAAGGTATTTTTTTTTTAAAAAATTTATTTCATAACAAAAGCAATGCAATGAATCGATTAAGAAAAAAAATTAATTTAAAAAAAAATTTAGTTAATAATTTTAAGTTAAGGGGTAATGTTAGAATTCATAATATTGAACATCACATAGCGCATATTGCATCAGCCTATTATCCCTCTAAATTTAATGATGCAATTGGATTATCTATTGATGGATCTGGAGATTTTGTAAGTTTAGCTATTTCAAAGTGTACAAAAAATAATATAAAGTTAATAAAAAAATATTTTTTCCCAAATTCACTTGGAATTTTTTATCATGCAATGACTCAATTCCTTGGATTTAAAAATTACGGTGATGAATATAAAATAATGGGAATGGCCGCATATGGTAAACCAAAATATTTTGATATTTTAAAAAACAGTCTATTTTTAGACAATGAGAAAAAACTCGAGTTAAACCTAAATTATTTCAATCACCATAAGCCAAATTTTAACTATATCGCGGATGAAAACTTACTTGTTGACAATATATTTAATGGAGAATTATTAAAATTATTCAAATTAGAGAGAGATAAGATCGCTAAAGATGATATTTTTTCTAAAGACTTGGCTGCATCAATACAAAAAGTTTATGAATACTTTTTTGAAAAAATCATAGTAGATATTTCTAAACTTAATTATTCTGAAAATCTAGTTTATGCAGGTGGATGTGGTTTAAACTCATCAGCGAATAGAATGATTACTGATAACAATAAATATTTTAAAAATATTTATATACCTTACGCACCAGGTGATAACGGTGGTGCATTAGGTGCAGCATTTGTAGTTTCCTCAAAATATAATAATAAAATTCAAAATTCAAATAACCCTTATTTAGGTAAATCATATAGTAATCAATATATAAAAGAAATTTTGGATAATAATTTATACAATAATAAAATAAATTATAAGCACATAGAAAATGAAGAAGAATTTTTTAAAACAGCTGCAGTGATGATTTCAGAGGGTAATGTGATAGGTTGGTTTCAAAATAAGATGGAATTTGGTCCTAGAGCTTTAGGAAATAGATCTATACTCGCAGATCCTCGTAATTCAAAAATGAAGGACATTATAAATTCAAAAATAAAAAGACGTGAGTCCTTTCGTCCATTTGCACCCTCGATTCTTGAAGAATATCAAACTGATTGGTTTGAGACAGAATTTACTAGTCCTTATATGTCTACAGTTGGAAAAGTAAAAAAAAATAAAATAAATATGGTGCCTGCTATCACCCATATTGATGAAACTGCAAGATATCAGTCTGTTAGTAAAAACTCGAATAATACATTTTATAAATTGATTAAGACTTTCTTTCAAATTACTGGAGTTCCATTAGTATTAAATACTTCTTTCAACGAAAATGAGCCAATTGTAATGAGACCAGAAGAGGCTCTCGATTGTTTGGTTAGGACTGATATGGATGGGTTATTTATTAACAATTTTTTTGTTAAAAAAAATTAAATATCTAAAATTTTTTGAGTTTTACTTAATGTCGTTTGCCAACTAAATTTTCGTGAATGATAAAGACCTTTTTTAATTAGTTTTTTTCTTAAGTTTTTTATTTTAAGAGTTTTTGAGATTAAATATTCAATTTCATCAATTTTATCAGGGTCAAAATATAATGCAGAATTATTATTAATTTCTTTTAATGCAGATTTGTTTGAAATTATGACTGGGCATTTTTGTGACATTGCCTCAAGGGAAGTTAACCCAAATACTTCACTATAAGAAGTAAAAACATAAAGTGAAGCTCGTCTGTATAAATTTGCAAGGTATTTATTTTTAATATTGTGTAAAATGATTACTTCTTTTTCTAAAAAATTATTTTTTATAAAATTTTTTATTTCAGAGAAGTATTTTTTATCTAAAATTTGTAATATCATTAAAAATCTTAAATTGCATTTATTTTTAACCTTATATGATTTAAACGCTTTCAATAAATTAATTATATTATGATATCTTGAACATGAAATTACTGAAAAAATGTAATTCTTATAATTGAAATTTTTAATATAACTTTTATTTCGTGAACGATTTAATAATTTTTCATCGACACCAAGATATACTGGGTAAATTTTTTTAGATCTGATATTTAATAATTTTTTAATTTCTTTTTTTGCATACAAAGAACATACAATGATTTTATCTGATATATTAATAGATCTTTCCATGAAGTATTTTATTAAAATTTTTTTTACAATATTTCCTGGCATACTCTTAAAATATAACCAGGGCAAATTAGAATGTAGTCCTAAAGTTATTTTAATTTTTGAAAATTTTAAAAACAACGGACAAATATTCATCGGTGCAAAAAAATTTGCAACTTTCAGCTTTTTTAATTCAAAAGGTAGTATTAATTGCATCCACAAAATTCTTAAAAGAGTATTTTCAAAGTAATTAGATTTTAAAATAAAGATAATATTTGGATTATCAATATTCAGTTCTTTGTGATAATTTTTTGTTAAAAAAATATATATTTTTTTTCTAAATTTTTGTTTCAATAAATGTTTACAAAAGTTGATATTATAAGTTTTGGTTCCACTCTCAAAATTTGTTCCAACCAAATCAATTGCTAAAGTCATTTTAATAATCAAATAATATATTACTTTAATTTAATTGTTTATTTTAAATATTTATATATTTTCTTTCAAAAAAATGAAAAGTATAAAAAAATTTTATAACGATTCTGGTTGGGAAAAAAAAATTAATAATACAAAAGATGCTGAACTGTTTGAGGATCTAAGGCATTGTGCTGAAGAATATATTTCTAAGTGTAGGTTAAGAATTCTAAGATATATTCCTGAAAATGGAGGAGAAAATATATTAGATTTCGCATCTGGACCTATTCAATATAAAGAGTACTTAGAATACTCAAAAAAATTTAAAAAACGGCATTGTGTTGATTTTTCTAAGACGGCAATAAAACAAGCAAAAATTAAATTAGGAAATAAAGGAAAATATTATTTAAACGATTTTACAAAAATTAGTTTTAAGAAAAATTATTTTGATTGCATTATTAGCTTACATACCATTTACCATATTAATAAAAAAATTCAGCGTGATGTAGTATTAAAAATGTTGAGAATAAGTAAAAAAGGAGCTCCAATTATCATTGTTTACAGTAATCCAAAAACTTTTATTAATTTTTTGAAAAATATTTTATTTTTCAAAAAGAAAAAAAACAAATTATATTTTTATTGTCATCCAAATAAATGGTGGTTTCAATTTCAAACATTTGCAGATGTCAACATTTATCCATGGCGATCATTTTCTTCAAATCATCAAAAATTATTATTTCCAGATAATATTTTTGGGAAAATTCTTTTCAAAATTTTTTATTTATTAGAAGAAACTTTTCCAAATTTTTTCGCAAGATACTTTCAATATCAAATAATTGTTTTAAAAAAAAAATAGTTATATGAATTCTGATTTTAATTAAATTTTTTTCAACAGAAATGATTTAAAAAAAATAATATTATTTTATTAAATCAATATTATTTAATAATACATCTTGTCTCTTTAATATCTTTTATTTTAAATATATAACCATCATAATTTTCTCCGACATTAAATGGATTTCTACCAGTATATTTGCCTATATTCTTTTCAAAAAAAACAAGTCTTTCTATACAATCATTAAATACTGAAAAATTTTGATTTTCCTTATAAGCTACAATATACTTTGGATTATTTTTAAAAAAAGTATTTAAAAATATTCCGTCTGGGTTTTTAAAGTCTGATCTTAGAAAATCTAAAAATGTAGTCGAAAGTGCGTTCTCCGAAAGACCAGTCGATCTATGCATTAAAATATATTTTGTGTCTTTCTCTAATTTACTCTCAGCCCATTTTACTAGTGAATAACCATTTGCATTATCATGCATAGTTTTTTCATATAATCTTTTATTGAGAGAGCCTGGAAATAAATTATAACATCCATAAAATAAAACAATTACTACAAAAATGGATTGAATATAAATCGGAATTTTCACCAAAACATTCAATTTAATTTTTTCAAATGAAAAAATAATTATCATCCAAAACATTAACTCTATTAAGAACCTGGAAGTCATTTGACCAAAATTAAAAATAATAATTAGATACACTGCAGATAAAAAGATGAATTTTGTTAAAACATAAGTTTTAAGTTTTAACAAAGCGAAACATAGTAAAAATGTAATTCCTATAATATTTGTGAACGATCCAAAGTTTTTAGGTATAATTAAATCGAAAAAAGAGTAACTCCTTTTGTAACCAATTAAATAATTTTTAAAGTAATCTATTCCTTGTAAGTTATTTGGGAAAGGACTTATAAAATAATTAATCAAATCACCACCCCAATAATGATATTTCCACACTATAAAAGGTAAATATAAAATTAATCCTACAATTATAGAATATATGAGAAATTTTAATAAGAATTTTTTTTTATAAAAAAAGATTAATGAGAGAATAAATAATATACTTGAACTTAGTAAAAAAGAAAATTTAATATTAACTGAATTAATAATAAAAATTAAAATTATAAAAGATAAATAAATTAAATCTTTTTTATCCAATTTCTTAAATTGTTTACTAAAAAAAACGATAGAGAATACAAAGGCATTTGATGCCAATGCAAATAATTGTGGTTTTGGTGAGGAACATAAAAAAATTAAAGCAGGTGATGATAAAATTGCTATTGAATAAAAAAATTTATTTTCAGAATTACATCTTATAATTCCTATTAAGGATAATAATCCAGAAAATTGTATCAAATTTCCTAATTGTTCAGAATTATATATAAAACCTAAAGCCATCAGGGTTTCACCTGACCCAAAAAGTAAATTATGATAATTATTAAGAGATGATGGAAAGTTACCAGTGGCGGCTATATGTTTAGATACCTCCATATGGTAATCAAGTGAGTCTGCATGAGTGATTGGTGAAAGCGATATAATAAAATATAAAAAAATATAAATAATAATTAATATTTCTTCATAACTAACACTTTTATAATAATTAAAAAAAATTTTCGATTTTAAAACTAATAAAATTAATTGAATAAAACCCAAAATAATTAATATAACGGAGATAAAAATAATTAAATTTTTTGAAGTTTCTAAAAATAAAACTAATGGGAATAAAATTAAAATTATAAAGTTAATACCTATTAATGTATTTTGATATTCTAAGTTAGATATTTTTAAAACTATATTTTTTACTCTTTTATTTAAAGTAATTAGGTTACCGATGAAGTAAAAACTTAAATACAATAGTAAAGAAATAAATAATCCTAATATCGGATAATCATTTGAAAGACTTTGGATTAAAGTCATATTATTTTTTATAAATTTTATCTTTATATTTTATTTTTAAAATCATTTCCTTTATATAATTTGGTAATATAGTCTTAAAAACTTTTTTAGTTATTAAGAATAAAAAAGTAATCAAAAAATTTACAGAATTTTTATAAAATAAATTGTTCTCTTTTAAAATTTTATAGTTTTCTTTAAAAACATTAATTCTTTTTTTATCTGATAATCCTCCTGATTTGGTAATTGAAATAAATAAATCTATCTTTTTAAATTTTTTTTTTCTCACGTGTTGAGTCAAAAAAAAATTAAAATCAGACGAAATATTATAATTTAAATCAAAATTATTATGAATTAATAAATTTCTACTTGTTAATACACTCTGATGACTAAATGGCATAACAATGGACTTGTTATTTATAAAATTACTTTTATGTTTATAAATAAACTTACTATTATCTATTAAACTATTACCAAAAATAATATCTATATTCTTCTCAATTAAATTGTTAATATTCTTTAAAACATCATTGTCAAAAAAAATATCTCCTGAGTTTAAAAAAATTATCCAATCTCCATTTGATATTTTTACCCCTTTGTTCATGGCGTCATAAATTCCATTATCTTTTTCAATGATAAATTGATCTATAAAATCATCTTTCAAAATTTCAGTTTTTGTGCCGTCTATGCTATCTCCATCAACGACAATCGTTTCAATATTTTTATAGTTTTGTTTTTTTATTGATTTGATAGTTTTTAAAAAATCATTTTTTGTATTTAGCGATACAACAATTACCGTTATTTTTTCTGATAATTCCATGTTATATTAAAATCTTTAGAAAGTTTTTTTCAAATAGTTTAATTAACTTAAGAATTAGTGATTTAAATTAATACATCTTTATATATATTAACATTTAACAACTAAAAATACTATTTAATTGATTGAAAATATAGATTTGTTAAATATTGAGTATTTAAAAGATTAAATAAAATTAGGATAAAGATTGAGCTCACAACAATCAAATATTGAAACTTCTGGAAATAAATCAAACTTTTTAGATAATTTAGAGTTAGATTTTTATTTAAATGAATCTGTAAAGCTTAGTAGCGTTGATTTTATTCAATCTCTTCTAACAGCTGCAATTTTAGGATTTTTTATAAACTTATTTTATCTAAAATATTCAAACCCCCTTTCAAATAAACAAGAGTTTTCTAAAAATTTTATAGTTTTATCAACTACCACATGTCTTGTAATCACAATAGTTAAATCATCATTAGCATTATCTCTTGGCTTAGTTGGCGCTTTGTCTATTGTAAGATTTAGAGCTGCAATAAAAGAGCCTGAAGAATTAATATATCTATTTTTAGCTATCGCAGCAGGACTTGGAACCGGAGCAGGGCAAATAAAAATTACTTTGTTTGGGGTTCTGGTAATTTTATTAATAATCATATTGCAAAAAAGTATTCAAAAAAGACGTGATGAAGAAGATATAAGTTTAAATGATAACTTTCTCAAATTATCAATAACTAAAAATGGTATTTTTAAATCCAATGAAATAATTGAAATAGAAAAAATCTTTAAAAAAAAATTTCAATATATTAAATTTGTATCCATTAATTCGAACAAATTTTCAAGTGTCAGAAACTATGAGATTAAAGTTAATAATAAAGATGACATTGAAAAAATAATTGATAATCTTAATAAAAAATTTTCTGATTTAACTATTTTAGTAATAAATAATCAGAGAATAATATGATTCTTAAAAAGCAATCAAAAAAACTAAAAAAAAAAATCAATTTATCAACATTTTATAAATATTACTTTTTTTTAACAATATTTTTGTTTTCATTTTCATTTATAGTTTTTTTTAATTCAGGTATATGGACAATGTATAAAGAAAAAATATATGATAGGCTAAATATTTATGGATTTACAAATTATAAACACTTACCTTCAATAGTATTATATTCGTTAAGAGGTTTTTTTACTGAGGTCGATACCCTTTATTTAAACATCAATTATAAACAATTAATAAAACTTGAAAAAAATCGTTCTGATAAAAAGAAAATTCAAGAGGGATATTTATTTCCTTATGATAACGGTTCAGGATATCCTTTTAATTTCACCTGGAGAAATGCAAATGTAAGATTAAATGATGAGAGTGAAAAAAATATTAGAATCAGATTAAAAGGTGCAAGATCAATACATTGGGAGGATGAGAAATATTCCTCATATAGAATTAGATTAAAAAATGATGAAAAATTATTCGGGACTAAAGTGTTTAATCTTCAAAAACCTAGAGCAAGAAATTATCTACATGAGTGGATTTTTCACAAACTTTGTGAGGAATTAGAATTAGTGTCTATTAAATATAACTTTTTAAAACTCAACAAAAATGGGGAAAATAAAGGTCTCTATGTAATTGAAGAAAGTTTTTCTAACGAATTAGTAGAGAGAAATAGTAGAAGAAATGGACCTATATTTTCTCTAGATGAAGATTTATCTGTTGATCAAAGTAAATCATTTTTTGAGGTTTATGATAAAAAAAAATGGGAAAATAAAGCTATAACTAAAATTGCAGCAAAAAAATTAGAGTTAGCATTCCACGATGGTCAAAACATAGATGAATTTTCGTTTGATCTAAAAAAATGGGCAAAATATTTTGCAATAATTGATCTAACGCAAGCGTATCACGGAGTTCTACCCAAAAGCGTTAAATATTTCTATAACTCAGTTTCAGGTGTTATAGAGCCAATTGGTTATGATGGACATTATTTTGAGTTATCTAAGATTGATGGAAGTAATGTACAAGATAATGCTGGTAGATACTATGATCTTTTAATTGAATTTTTAGAAAACAATCAAAAATATGCATATAAATTTACAAATGCATTCTTAAAAAATGAAAAATTCAAAAAATACTATTTTGAATATTTACACAAAATTTCTAGTACAGGATTTTTAAATTATTTTTTTGAGAAACATAAAGATCAAATTAATAGAAACTTATCATTGATATATTCAGATTATTTTTTTAATGATCATGCATTTTTTTATGGACCTGGAATTTATTTTTTCGATAAAAAAGATTTTTACGATAGAGCAGAAGTTATAAATAAAAAAATTAAAATATATAAACAAAAAGTGAAAATTGTAAAAGACAGAAATAATATTAATATTTATAATAATAATTTGAATAAATTCATTAAACCAATTCAGATTAATTGTAATAATATTGATTATGAAATTTTTAATATAAATTTAAATAATTTAATTAATGAAAAAAAATTAAAAAATTGTAGATTTGTTAAATTTCTAAATCAAATTGATAATAGTAAATTCAATGTAAATATTAATTATTATAATAAACAATCCTTCAATTTACAAAAACTAGAAAATTATTCCAAAAACTTAAAAAAATATTTTTTAGTAGATGGTATAAATTTATATTTAAAAGAAGATAAAATTGAAATAAAAGAAAACTTATTTATACCTAAAAATTTTACAGTCAATCTGAGAAGTGGTGAAGAAATAAGAATATTCAATAATTCAATGATTTTTTCCAAAGCAAACTGGGTAACAAAAACACGTAAAAATGAGTATGCAAAAATCTATAGTATTAATGAGGGAGAGTCAGGGGGTATCTTTATTTTTGATAATGATAAAAAAACATCTTTAAATAATGTGATTTTTTCTAATCTTGGTTACCTAAACAGATACAGTATTAATAATTCTAATGAAAAGAAATTAATTTCAAATTTCAATTTACTTGGAGCAATAAACTTTTATGAAACAAATATAAAATTAAATAACTGTAAATTTGAAAATATTTTTTCTGAAGATGCATTAAATATTGTTTCGTCTGACTTTGAAATTACAGAAACCAAATTTTTAAATCTTAAGTACGATGCCATAGATTTAGATTTCACAAAGGGTAAAATTAAAAATTCTTATTTTGAAAATATAGGAAATGATGCAATAGATTTTTCTGGATCAAACTCAAAAATTATAAATGTAACTGCTAAAAATATAGGGGATAAAGTTATAAGTGTTGGAGAAAAATCAGATATCAAAATAGTTGACTTATCAGCTTTAAATGCGAAAGTTGGTATCGCTAGTAAAGACTCCTCATTAGTTAATGCAAAAAACATAAAATTTGATGTTATCGATTATCCAATTGCAAGTTACAAAAAGAAAAATGAATTTGATGGGGCATATATAAATTTATCTGGTTTTGATTCTAGAAATTTTAAAACTAAATTTGTTCAGGATAGTTATTCAACAATTGACTTAGATGGTAAAAAAATCAAAAAAAGCTTTGATGATGTAATGAAGATAATTTATGGCTCTTAAAAATAAAAATATTGTCGAAGATAGATTTGAGAGAAAATACACTTTTAATCATAATGATATAAATATAATTGTAAATAATTTGTTTACGTCGCACTTGCTTTTTAGATTTGATCATCCAAAAAGAGATATAAATTCAATATATTTTGATAATAACTTTAATAATCTTATTGATAATTTAGAAGGAATATCAGACAGAGAAAAATATAGATTAAGATGGTACAATAATTCGAGTAAGATAAAGGACTTTTATATAGAAAAAAAAATCAAAAAAAATTTTCTTAGTAAAAAAATTAGACAGAAATATTCTTTAAATAATGAAGTTCTTATTAATAACGTGCAAGATTTGTCAAAATTATTTTATGAGTACATCGATTCAAAATATGAGCCTATTGTGTCTGTTCATTATGAGAGATTATATTTGATATCCTCAATATATAACATAAGAGCAACGATAGATTATAATATATATTCTAGAAAATTTATATCGAATAATTTACTTAAAGAAAAATTCTTTAATAAAAATATTGTGTTAGAAATAAAATATAAAAAAGAATTAGATGAAATTTTTAGAAAAGAAGTCAAATCTTTAAACCTACGTTTTAGTAAAAGTTCCAAATACGTGAATTCAATTGTTGAAAATCCAATATCAATATCTTTATAAATTTTATTTTAATAAAAACTTTAAAAATTTTACTTATAAAATTAATAAAAATTTTTATTCTTAATATTTTTTAAGTAAATTTCTTTAATATTTGAAAATTGTTTTGTTGATAATTTTATAGGTGATTTAATTATTTTTTCAATATCTTTAAATTGTGAGACCGTCCTACATCCAAAAATTACTTTTTTTGAAAATTCACTTTTCTTCAAAAATAAAACTGAGAGTTCAGTTAAAGTAAAATCGTAATTTTTTTTTATTTTAGCAATTGAATCATAAATTTTATTTAATCTATCTTTGTTAAGCCATTTATTTCTATGATCATTTTTTGAAAACGATTTTTTTTTTTTACTCAATAATCCAGAAGCTAAAGGTGATCTTACATAAATATTTGATTGAGACTTATAAAACCCATCAAAATATAATTTTTGATATATCAAATTGTAATCAACTTGAAATATTTTAAATTTGTTCAAAAAAGTTTTTGAATACTTGTAGTCTTTACTTATACTGATACCGTAATTTTTAATTTTTCTTTGTTTTTTTAAATCTTGCAAAAATTCTATTATTTTCTTTGAATTTTTTATATTTCTGGGATTATGAAGAAACAGTATGTTAACAGATTTTCTTTTTAGTCTTCTTAAACTATTTGAAAAACTCTTTTTTATAAAACTTAATTCAAACGACTTTTGTTTATTTTCATTATTTCCAACCTTGGTATTAATTAATACTTTTTTATTAAATAATACTTCTCCTAGGATTAATTCAGACTTTCCATATCCATAATTTGGCGCAGTATCAAATTCATTGTAACCTTTAGATAAAAAATAATTTATTAGTTTTTTTGACTCATTAAAATTATATTTTCCATAGTCTCCGCTTATTGGCCAAGTCCCCAATATGACCTTCATTTTCGAAAATTATAAATATTAAGCTTAATTTTTCTTTTAAATCTATTTATTAAATTTTCATATTTAGAGTAATTATACCTATTTGGATTATATTTTTTGTTAAAACTATTTTTTTCACAATCATTCCAAATTTTTTTATTTCCAGAAATTGCTAAATAAAAAGCATTTCTTTGTCCTGTTATTTCTTTAATAGGATTTACATCATGAAATGCAAAATTGTTTTGCACAGAAGCTATAACTCTATTTGAGATGGGTTTGTAGCTTTCAAAAATTTCAAGTTTATTATTACTTTTTTCATAGATTCTGTGTTCTCCGCCTTCCAAGAAATCATATCCACCTAAAAAAATCAAAATTGAAATTAATCTTTGAGGATTGTCAATATGAGGTCCACTACCACCATTAAATAATCCATAGTTTTTCTTTCCGTATCCCACGTCTAATCTAGGGTAAAAAAAGAGATCATCGGTTTTATTTTCAAAATTATTAATACCAAAAACCTCAGAAAGTTCATATGGCCTTGAATCAAAATTAATTTCTTTTTGAAAATTGACTTTTAAAGAACCATTATTAAATTCTTCAATTAAATCCTCCTTAAATAAATTAATAAAAAAACTAAAAAACTCTTTGCTATAAACCCATTTGTGAAAAGAATTAAAACATTCAGATTTATTTAAAAAATTTTCATAAACCTGATTTCCAGATGTGGCATCGCCATCCATTCTTCCAACCGTTGTTTTGGCGTTTTCAAATTTATCAAATGTGGGATAATAACTTTCTAGCTCATTGATAAAATTATTTTCAAAAAAATTGTCAATTACAACATATGAGAAAGGGTATTTCTTTTTTGTTAGTTTGAATTTTGTATTTATAAACATTCTATAAATTTTTTTGTAATTTTATTTTCAAATTAGTTAATTTTTTTTGTAAGAAATTTGATAGCCTGTTTTGATTATTATTCCATGATGTTAAAGATAAAATTGGGGTATATGTTACTTGCAACATTAACCTAAAAGAATTATCTGATTTAACATAACCACCTTTGTGATAAACTCTGGATGTATCTATATAAAGAATATCTCCTAAATTTCCCATAAAGTATTTTATTTTCTTTTCATCTTGTAAGTAATTTATGACTTTTTTGTCCTCAGTTCTAAATTTATTCCAAATTGGAATATTTTTATCATGAATCTTTTTTTTATCTAATTCAAATTTTTGAAAGGAAGAGACATCCTCATTTGAAATAAAATAAAACATACCATTTTCAAAAGAAACTGTTGTGAGTGGAATAAATATTTTTAATTGATCAGATAGGCTATCGCTATCTCTATGCCACATTTTTGAACCCTCTTCTTCGATTGTTCTACTATTGTAAAAATTAAAATTTATTAAAATATTTCTTAATTTACACTTTGTACCTAGTAGAGATGAGACTATATCAATTTGATTTTGTGAAGAATAATATTTTTTTAAACTCTCTCTGTCTTGCAAGCTAACAAGATCAAAAATATTGTGATTAAAACTATTTTTGTTTTCTTTAATTATTTTTTCTTTTAACGAGTTTAGATCTAAATCTTTATAAATATTTTTCAATAAATCAGTCAAAAAATCTTTATGGTTATCATCAGTTTTACTTATTTTATAACCTTTTTTTTTAAAGCTTTTATCAATTATTATTTCAGGTGAAATAGGATAGAATATTTTATTGGGAGCATGTAGCAAGTTGTTATACAATTTATAAAAAAACATAATCATCAGTATATATGAAAACTCTAAAAAAAAATATGAAAAATGAAATTGCATTTTTAGTATCTACTGACATAAAAAATATATTCAGAAGTTTAAATAATGAGAAATTTTTAATAAAAAGATTAAGTAATAGTGGCAAGAAAATTAGAATTATAGATTTATCAAATTATTCAAAAATTAATAATAAAAATTATGTTAAAAAACTAAATAATACTTTTGGTAATATATTTAAATTAGAAATAATTAAAGATGTGAAAGATTTAAAAAAATTTGCTTATGTTAACAAAATAGTTTTTATTAATCTTATTCCAATAGATTTTAATCATTTAAAAGTATGGAGAATTATTAAAAAGTACAAACTGTTTAATGTGTTTGTGCAAAATGATCAATTCAGAAGATTAAGAGAACAAGAAGTTTCTAATAAAAAAATTAAAAAAAATATATTAAAAAATATTTTTAATTTTTATTATTTTTTTAGGATATTGGTAATCTTAAATTATTTGCCCAAAATAAACATAGTTTTTGTTGCAACGAAAGAAATCAAAAAAAGATTTGAAAACAGTATTTTAAAGAAATTTGATAAATTTCTCAAAATTATTTTATTTTCCTTTTTTAAAAAAATTAAAGTTGTGAATGTGAAATTTTATGAACCAAAAGTTAAACTTACATCAAAATATATTTGTTATATTGATACTGCTCCATATGATCATCCTGCTTTAAAAAGTTTTTCTGAAGAAAAAATAAGTAAAGATAATAGAAAAATTTTTTATAAAAATTTGATTAACTTGCTGAAAAAAATTCGAAATCATTTAAATAAGAAAATAATAATTTGTCTTCATCCAAAATATAATCTTAAGAAACAAAAAAAAGATTTTGGTAATTTAAAATGTGAAATGTTCAATGCTGAAAAATATATTAAAGAGTCTTGCATAGTTTTATTTACCTCATCTTCTATGATAGTAAACGCTATGATATTAAAAAAAAAGATTTTACAAATAAACTCCTCAGAACTACCTAATTATTTTAAAAGTGAAAACTCTCATTGGAATAGTTTATTCAATTTTTCAGATCTTTTAATTGACAATGTAAACAAACTGGATAAAGAACATGTAGATTATGCAATTAAAAATGCTGTTAATAAAGTAAAAAACTATAATAAAATTTTAAAGAAGACAATTCATATAGATAGTTTGAGTGGATCAGAACAAATTATAAAAGTTTTAGAAAAAGAAAAAATATGAAAAATTGCATAATTATACCAGCTAGATTTAATTCTAAAAGGATACCTGGCAAACCCTTACTAAATTTGAAAGGGAAACCTCTAATTATTAAAACTATTGAGAAATTAAAAAAGAAAATTAATTTAGACCATATTTATGTTTGTACAGATGATAAAAAAGTTGCTGAGATTGTTGATAAAAAAATTATTAATAAATCAATAATAATTAAAAAACATTGTCTAAATGGAACTGAAAGATGCTCCTTGGCTTTAAAAAGAATAAAGAAAAAATATAAATATGTAACTATTGTATCCTGCGATATGCCATTCATAGAGGCGGATGTTATTAAAAATATAGAGAAGAAGTTCAGAATAAAAAAGAATAATACTGATGGTGTTACAGTGCATTGTAAGATTAATGATAAAAGAATTCTTAAAGAAATAGATATAGCTAAAATAACTGTAAGTAAAAATAATAGAATCCTTTATATTACTCGTTCAGCAATCCCCTATTCCAAAAAATTTTTTAAGGGTAAGTTTTTTAGCCATCATGGTATTATGATGCTTAAATGGAAAGTCCTTGAAAAATATACCAGGCTTAAAAATACAAGTTTGCAGATTTTAGAGGATAATGAATGGCTTAAGTTGATAGAAAATGATTATATATTAAGGTCCTACGAATACAAGAAACTCAAACCCGAGATTAACACAAAGAAAGACATCAAAAAATACTTACCTATAAAAGTAAAATAATTTTAAGATTATTTATTCTACGAATAAACTATTTATATTTTTTTCCTTTAAATCAAAATTTAATTCGTTTTTTCTTAGAACAGGTAATTTCGGACTCCTATTGCTTGGAACCACAGAAAACAAATAGACTAAAACTAATCTTCGCTCATTTTTAGGTTGCAAACCTCTGTGTATACCGAATGTATTTGCAATAAAAGTTTTTCCTTTTTTTCCATTAATTGTCAAAATTCTATCTTTTGTAAAATTGTCATAAATTTTTTTATCTGAAAATCTCTCTCTCTTATAAAGCCTATTTACCCTATGAGAGCCGATAATATATTCATGGGGACCACTCAATTCGTTTACATCTGATAGATAAACGAAAACTTTTAAAAAATTCATTGACTCATAATCTCTATGAAACATTTGTGGACCAGCTAACTCTTTGGATGGAAAAGACCACCAGGCCCAAATCCAATCTAATTTAAAACTACAGCCGAAATAACTTTTGAGAATATTTAATAGATTTTGATTATTTGCAGCTTTTAAAATGTGTTTTGATTTAATTAGTGTTGTTGTATCTATATAGCCTGTTTTTGCATCAAGGGGTGGGTTGTTTAAATTAAATTTTTCGTGATTAGTATAAATTGGTTCTAATAAATGATCAGCAGATAAATAATCAATGGTTTCTTTTAATTCAATTTCATTAAAAATATTATCTATCTCTATATATCCATTCGTTTTTAAATCCTGAGTTTTTTTTTTTAAATCATTTGATATGGTAAATTTATACTTTCTGTAAAAAAAGATCTTTTCCAACTTTTGAAAAAGAATTCTTATCCTGGGCATCAAAAACACTCTTTGATATGATTTATAGGTAAGTCTAAAAAGCTTTACAAAAAAAACGTAAAATTTAATTAATTTTATATGATTTCGTGCATAAATTTGCTGTTCGAGACTAAATTCTAATGGTTCTGCGGAGTAAAGAATTTTTTTTAGAAAATTCATATAAAAATATATAAACTCATTTTGTGAAAAAAAAAATACTTTTATTAAACCCCAATAAATGGGGAAGAGGAATTACTGCTATCTGGATAGCTAGCCACAGCTCTATATTAAAAAAATCTGGTTTTGAGGTAAAATTATTTGATGCAACATTTTATGAAAATTGGTCAGATTTCGAAATTAAAATTAATACTGAAAATAAACAGTTTAAAAAAACTAATTATTTAAAAAAAATAAAATTTAAGAAATCAGGTATTCGTGATGATTTTAAAAAAACTGTGGAAAAATTTAATCCTGATATCATTTTTTGGTCAGCACTAAGTTCTCATATTCACGGTGAAGGAGAATATATAAATATAGAATATGGACATGAATTAGTTTCAGAGATCAAAAATTATAAGGGTTTAAAAATTTGTGGAGGTATTCAGGCTACAGCTAACTCTGAAAAAACACAGAGAAGATTTGAAAGTATTGATTTTTTAATTAGTGGAGAGTCAGAATTAGTTTTAAACAATATTGCAAAATATTATCCCGATTTAAATAAAATAAAAAAGTTAAATGGAGTAAACTATTACGATAAAATTCAAAAAAAATTTATTAAGAATCCAAGACAAGATATAATTAAAGATCTAGACTTAATCTCTCCTTATGATTATTCCATATTTGATAAACAAGTTTTTTTAAGACCTTATAATGGTAATGTTATAAAAGCTATAGATTATGAAATTTCAAGAGGATGTATTTATACTTGTTCATATTGTGTGGAGACAATAATTCAAAGATATTACGGATTTGGGGAAAATAATAAAAATGGAACTTTAATTGGTTTTAAAGATTATTTAAGAAATAAATCTGCAAAAATAATTTTCAACGAAATAACCAAATTAAATTATGATCTTGGAATTGAATTGTTTAGATGTCAAGATACAAATTTTCTTACAATAAATAAAAGCACTCTTACTGAACTTGCTGAACTAATATATAATTCAAAGCTAAATATCAAACTTTATATTGAAACAAGAGCTGAGGGAATAAATATTAAAACAATCGAGTTATTAAAGAAACTTAAGGTTGATGGTGTAGGCATGGGTGTTGAACTTTCAGATCAGAATTTTAGAGAAACAAGTTTAAATAGATTTATAAATCAAGAAAAAATTGAAAACGCTTTCAAGCTTTTACGAGATAACAATATTAACTCAACGGCTTACAACATTATTGGTTTACCAAATCAGACCGAAGAGTCGATAATAGAAACCATTAAATTCAACAAAAAAATTAATCCCAATGTATGTTCTGTTGCTTTTTACTCAAAGTATGATGGCACAGATCTTACTCAAAAAGCTATAAACAACTTTGATAAATCTCCAAAAGGTATGGATGCTCAGATCAGATCTAAAATAATTAATCATAGTATTTCAAATAATTTATTAAATTTCTATAAAGATAATTTTAATTATCTAGTCAAAAATGATTTAAAAGATATTGAAAAACTAAAGAAATCTTATAACTATTAGCATTCAATATCTAAAAATATGAAAAAATTTTTAAAAAAAAAACTTAAAAATTTTCTTGGTATATATAAGCTATTAGAAATAAATGAAAAAAATAGTTTTTTAAATGGAAAAAATCTTATTAATAGTAACCTTATCAATTTTCCTAATCAGATAAAGAAACATGAGGTCAAAATATTTTCCCAATCTGGTGAAGATGGAATAATTCAGTTTATATTATCTAAGATCAAATCAAAAAATACAAGTTTTGTTGAGTTCGGTTGTGAAAATTATATGGAATCAAATACCAGATTTTTGTTGTTTAACAATAATTGGAGAGGACTAATAATTGACTCAGATATAGAAAATATAAATGAGGTCAAAGAAAGTTATTACTTTTGGAAACACGAATTAACAGCCATTTGTAGTTTTATATCCAAAGAAAATATAAGAGATATCATTTCAAAAAACGGATTTGAAAAGAACCTTGGAATATTATCAATAGATATTGATGGTAATGATTACTGGATACTAAAAGAACTTAAAGATATTTCTCCAGATATTATTATTTGCGAATATAACAGCCTTCTCGGAAGTCAAAAATCGATAACACTTAAATACAATAAAAATTTTGAAAGGGAAAATAATTCGATAAATAAAATTAATTATGGTGTTTCTATTCAAGCTATTCACAAAATTTTAAAAGACAAATATATTTTGGTTTATGGAAACTCTTTCGGAAACAACGTTTTTTATGTAAACAAAAAATATAAAGAACTAATTGAGGAAAAGACTGTTGAAGAATGTTATAAAGAGATTTCTTTTAATGAATTAATTAGTATTAAAAATTCACCTAAAAAGTTCGATAAAAAAAAAGAATTAATTGATTTTTCAAGGTTTGAAGATGTCTGAAAATTTGATTAAATTTTTAAAAAAATACAATATTAATTATCAAGAAAATAAGTTAGGTAGAGAAATAACTTACGTAAAAACTGGTGGAAAGATAAAATGTTTAATTAGACCAATTAATCAAGAACAATTTATAATTTTAATCAAGTATTTAATTAAAAATAAATTAAATTTTTATTTATTAGGTAAAACCACAAATACCCTAATGGATGATAACAAAATTTATGATTGTATAATACAAACGAATTTTTTAAAAAATTACACTATTACAGAGTCTGAAATTGAAGTTGAAAGTGGACTATCAATGCCAAAACTCGCTCACATAGCTTTAGCAAGAAACATTAAAGGATTCGAGTTAATTGAGGGGATACCTGGATCTGTTGGAGGTGGAATTTTTATGAATGCGAGTAGTGGATATGGCTCAGTAAAATGTGGTATTTCAGATAATTTAATTTCTGTTAAATATATAAATAATGAAGGCGAAATAATAATCAAAAAAAAAGAGGATCTTAATTTTTCATTTAGAAAATCAATTTTTCATGATGAAGCTGGTTTTATAATATCTGCTAGATTTAGATATTTAAAGGGAGATAGAGAAGAAATTTTCAGTAAAATGAGATCCTTTAAAACTGTAAGGCTAAAAATATTAGAATATAATAAACCAAATTTGGGTAGTAACTTTTGCACATATGATATCTATAATGAAATAGCTAAAAATAATTTTTTTTATGGAGTAGTTTATAAGTTATTTAGAATTTTTAGATTGTACAAATTTTTCTCCAATAAAACCCTCAACTTATTTACAAAATTTTACTTTCAATGGAAAAATGATTTACCTTATTCAGATAAAACTTTAAATTCTTTCAAAAAGTATCCTCATAATAATTCTGAAGATTTAAAAAAATACATAAAAATTATACAAAAGATTACAAATTATAAATTAAGATTGGAAATAAGATTAATTTAAATTTTATCTAAAAACCTATAACTTTTATCAATTAAAGAATTTATTTTTAAGTTAAAATCACCATCAAATGTATTATCATTTTTTAAAATCTCAAATGTATTTTCATCATGAAAAAAATTTTTTTTAAGACCTAAATATTCTAAAATATTGTAAACTTTGTTAAAACTCCAATAATCCCAAAAATAAATAAAATTTTTTTTAAATTTTATAGAAAAAATTGTACCATGAAAAGATGATGTAAATACGTATTTGGAAGAAAATAAATAGTTCACCCACTCAGTTGGCGATATCGCTAAGACTAAATCACACCATTTATTGCTTGCTTGAGGTGTAAACGTTTTTAGATTATTTTTTTTACAATATCTAACAATATTTTTTGAGGTATTTTTGTCGAAATAACCATATACAAAAACATAATCTTTTAAAAACTCTATTTTTTTTTCATTAAAATTCCAAATAAAAGTCGGATCCATCACAATTTCAGAGGAAATCCCTATATCATCCAAAATTTTTTTTGAATGAAAATCTCTTATTGATATTGAGCTAAAACTTTTTAAATTTTTTTTAATTCTATCTTTAAAATCTGATATGTCATTTGTTGCACCAAAAGAAGTTGCATAGGACAATTTTTTTTTACAATTCCAATTTTCTCCAAAGAAAGTAAAATCTTTTCCTCTGTAAGGGTTGTTATAATTCCACATCTCGTCACTTCCAACTACTATTTTATCAAAATAAAAAGTGGATATCTTTTTTTTTGAATGCAGTAATTTTATCGGTTGGTGTTTTAAAGGACTTATAAATTTTCTTATTTTTCCATATAACGAAATTGAATTTTCAATTTTTTTTAAATCAAACTTAAAAAAAAAATCTTTAAATTCTTTAAAATGATATTTTAACGCTCTATAATTAAAAATATAAACATCATTCTTTTTTGATAAAATATTATAAAGGGAGTAAGTTTGTAAAACACTTCCATAATTAATAGATTTGTGTTCAGTTAGTATTGCAACTTTATTTTTTTTCATATTCTTTTATAAACTTTTTCAATTTCGTATAATGATTTTTTTCTCTGTAAATTTACATATAATTTGTTTTTAGCTAATAGTTTATTTTCATTAAGATAAATTTTTTGTTTTAAAAACTTTTCAATTTTTCTTGCAAGATCTTTATGGTTATTTTTTGAAAAATATATTGAACCTGCATTTTTTTGTTCAATATGTCCACTGATATTTGATAAAAATATAAATTTATTAAGACTTCTTGCTTCTTCATTTATAGTGCTCCATCCCTCATAATATGAGGGGTTGATCATTGCTAAAGAAGATGATTGTAAAAAAAATTTTTTTCGATCATTGATATTTGATAAAATTTTTACCTCTTTTTTAACACCGAATTCAGTGATTTTTCTTTTTAATTTTTCAAAATGATCAAGAGATCTGTAATCCTTCTTATTTCCTGAAAAAATAAACTGTACTTCTGTCCCCCTTTTTTTTAATTCTTTAATAGCCTTTAGAATAATTATGTGATTTTTGTGGACCCAAAACTGTGAGGGAAAATATATAAATCTTTTTTTTTTGTTGATTTCATTTTTTTTCTTAGACAATTCTAATACCATTTTCAAAGGAATTATATTTTTTTGTAATTTGTAATACTTCTTAAATTCTTTTTTAATTTGATTTGAACTAACAAATATTTTATCTGAATTTTTAATTTCATTATGAATGTAATTTTCTCTTTTTTTTAAAGATATTTTTGAAAAAAAATTAGGGTAAGCTTTATTCTGTAAATCTGGTATCCAGCCAATTACTTTTATACTTCTATTTTTAAAGAGACGCCTGTGGGATAAAATATTAACTTTATTTTTCAAAAGTAAAAAATATAGGAAAAAATCTTTTTTAAAAATAAAATTTATAAATTTAGCTATAAAAAAGTAAAAAGAATTTTTTTTTAGAAAATTAAGTTCAATTATTCGATAATTCTTTGTAATTCTTTTTTTAACAAAATTCTTGTCATCAGTAAAAATTATGAACTCTAAAGAATAAATATTACTTGTTAATTCAAGTAAATTTTTAAAATACGATATTCCTCCACCCCAATCAATGAGTTCGTGCTTACATATTAAAAAAGCGATTCTTGATTTTTTCATGATTATTTTGTAAATAGCACTCTTTAATTATAAATTAATCATAAAAAAGTTCATACTATGAAATTTGCAGTGAATTTACCTCGAATAGGAAAGCTAGAAAGAAAATACGTTAATGACACTATAGATTCTAACTGGTTATCAAGTAATGGTTATCACACAAAGATATTTGAACAAAAAATTTCAAAATACCTAAATAGAAAGTATGCTATAGCAGTTCAAAGTGGAACAGCCGCGATTCATGCGGCATTAAAAGCTTGTGATATATCTTCAAAAGATGCTGTGGTTACTCCAAATTACTCGTGTATATCAAATCTATCATGCATCAATCAACTGAATGCAAAAAAAATTATTGTGGAAATCGAAAATGAAACCCTAGGTTTAGATTTCAAAGAATTTAAGATTGCTTGGAAGAAATTTAGACCAAAAGTAGTTCAGATAGTACATGTTTATGGTCATCCAGCTAGAGATACATTAAAAATTATAAATTTCTGTAAAAATAAAAAAATAAAAATTATTGAGGATGCTAGTGAATCCTTGGGTGCAAAAATTGGTAAAAATAAAGTTGGGAGTTTTGGAGATATAAGTGTTTTTTCTGTTAGATCGGAAAAAATGATTGGATGTGGAGAAGGAGGAGTCATTTTAACAAATAACAAAAAATTATTTGAAAAATTAAAACTTATCTGTTCTAGACATGCTCCGTTCAGACATAAGAGTGATCCTTATTGGAAAAAATATTTCATTAATGGAGAAGGATACAATTATTTAATGCCACATTTATTGGGAGCTGTCTCTAGAGCTCAAATAGAAAAATTTGAAAAAGAGATCCTTAGTAAAAAAATTAATGTTGGAAAAATTTATAGAAAAATTTTCACAGAGTCTGATCAATATCAATTTGTTCCTAGATTAATAAAAAATACAAAACCAGTTTTTTGGTTAAATGCTATTTATTTAAAAAATCTCTCAAAAAGTAAAGTTCGAAATTTAGGATACTTTTTACAAAAGAAAAATATAGAGGTAAGGTCAGGTTTTTGGCCATTAAACAAGCTTAATTATTTTAAATCTTTTTATGTAAACTCTCAAAAAAAATCCGTAACTAGTAATATTTTTGATAAAATATTAGTGTTACCTTCTAACTCAAATTTAAAAAGAAATGATATTAAATTTATCAAAAAAGAAATTGATCTTTATTTAAAAAAAAACTTATAAACTCTCAATTTTATTATTTGAAATTTTTAATTTCACATCAGATATTTTTTTTACGGTTTCATCATGCGTTGCAATTATAATTGTAACATTTTCTTTCAATTTTTTTATTTGATCTAAAACTTTAATTTCACTTTCGTCATCTAATGAACTTGTTGGTTCATCTAAAATTAAAATATGCGGTTTGTTGTATAATGCTCTGGCAATTCCAAGCCTCTGCCTCTCCCCTCCGGATAATTTATCCCCAAATTCACCTACTCTATAATTAACACCCTCGCTCAAATTGTTTACGAATTCAGAAAGACCAGATTTTTCTAAAGAATCAATAATTTTGTCATCATCGATATCTTCATCATCTATTCCAAAAGCAATATTTTTTCTAATTGAATCATCTGTAAAATATACGAATTGTGGCACATACCCGATTCTTGACATCCACGTATTTTTGTATTCAAAAATATTATATTTATTATCTATAAGAATTTTTCCTTGATCTGGAGATATTAAGGTCATAAATATTTCTAAAAATGTGCTCTTGCCTGATCCACTTTTTCCAATAATACAAACAATATCTTTTTTATTAATTTTAAAATTAAAATTTTTAAAAATGTAATTTTTTTTATCAAATGAAAAACTTAGATCTACAAAATTTATTGATTGATCAAATTTGATGTTTTCATTTTTTTCTGAGCTATATATTCCCAAATAGTCTTTGTTCATCTCTTCACTTATAAGTTTAAATGCTGGATTACCAAATTTAATCCTTTGTAAAGAGGATGTAATTTTATTAAAACTTGGCAATATTCTAAATGCTACAAAGGAAAAAACAGCTATTTTTTGAATCACAATTTCTGGTGAATTTGTTTCTGAAAAAATTAATAATATAAATATAATAAAAATTGCAATACTAAATATTTCAAATATATTTTTTGGAACAGAGGAAAAAAATAAATATTTTTTGTTAATAGATGCATAATTTAAATTAAACTTTTTAAATAAATTTAAGAAAAAATTTTCTTTTTGATAAAGTTTAGTTTCTTTAATACTATTAAACCCTTCTTGAAGAGTTTTAATTTTTAATTGAAGGTTTAATTGTCTACTTTCACCCCAAAGTTTAAGTTTTTTATTTAAAAATAAAAAATATAAAAACATAATTAAAGTCATGGCTACAGAAACTATTAATGTCAGTTTAGTATCAAAAATAATTAAAAATATAAATATGGATGAAATTAATATTAATTCAGAAAGCAATAATATGCATGGCATTAAATAATTGTTTGCTACTTCTGAAACTTCATTCATGATATTTGAAATAAGTAATGAAGAGTTTAATTTTTTTAATTTTAGAAAATCCGAAAAAATGTATTTTTTAAAAAATAAATATGAATATTTTTTTTGAAAGTTTGTAACAAATAAAAATTGTCTATGAGCTATGTATAAAACCAACGAATTTTTAAGTATTATAATTAAGAGAAAATAGATCAACACGTTGGTCATAATCTCTTTTTTTTCGTCTGCCCCAAAAAATAGGATATTAATTAGTGACTCTGGTATATAATTTTCCATATTTCCATCAAACAAAATTGTTATAATGGGAATAATTAAACCAATACTTATAAGTTCTAATAATGTGGTTATAACTGAATAGAAGATTAATTTATAAAATTCTATTTTTTCATTCAGGTCGAAAAAATTAAATAGTTTTTTTGTCTGTCTAATCATTTCAGTTTATCAATGTCATACATTGAATAATTATTGTGAGTTAAGAAATTTAAATACTTTTGATAAATATTTGTTTCTTCTACTCTTTTTATATTTTTCAATTTTTTAAAAATTTTTTCAAGAAATCTATATTCAAAATTTTTTTGAAAGCCCACTAATTCTGAGGGATGAAAATCTGGTAAGGCATCGAAAAATTCATTATTATTTTTGTCTAATGCATGTGTTAAAAAAAATAAAACTAATGATTTCTCAATCTGCGCATCACTCAAGCGAGGCAGTCTTTCAATATTTTTTAAAAGATCTTCATATTGATTATAATTCTTTGCCTCATAAGAGGTTTTGCAATAACTATAAGGACTATTATTACATGAGATAGACGGAATGCCATAACAAGCATATTCTATGCCTGCAGTACCGTGACCAGTAACAACACAATGTGCATTATCTCTTATGAATTGAGGACTTAGAGACTCAGGGTAAAGTTTTATATTTTTATACTTTAATTCCGTAGTTTCCTCTATGGCTCTTAATGAAATATCTTTAATTGGTAATAATGAAAATTCAGTAGGATGTTTTTTTACCAAAATATTTACATTGGGATTCTGAGAAAGAATTTTTAAAGTTTCTTTTAACCAAATGAAATTATCAATAAATAGTTTTCTTCTAATTTCAAATACACCATCATAAACATTATGCGAAAAAACAATGACAAGTTTTTTTTTATTATTCAAATTGAGTTTTTTACAAAGCTCATCTTTAGATAGCATATAGTGTTTTTCAGAAAAAACATATTTCGCATCTAAAAATTCATTCTCTGTAAACTCAGATAAAAACTTTTTATTCAAAATATCTTTTGCTTTTTGTATGTAATTTGCACGTTTTGAAAAAGCGTATGAATAAAATCTTTTATTAATGTAAGTTCTTGGAATTGTCCTCTGACTAAATTTTTTATATTTTCTTATTGAAGAAACGTTTACTGGTCCAACGAAAATATAACAAATATTCTTTTTCTTTAAAAAATATTGAAATAAATTAGCTCTAGGGCTAAACTGATTTTCTTTGCCAGCGAAACTATCTAATTTCTTATTACGAAAAATGTAATTTATTTTTATAGAGATTAACAAGGTTTTTAAAATATAAAATTTGAATTTTTCTAAATCATCAACAGTTCCTGTTAAATTAAATCTTAAAAAGTCATCGTATGCAATATTTGAGATCTCAATGTCATCATAGTTGTAACTTAGATCATGGGTTGAATCTATTTTGTTTATTTTATCAAACTCTCTTAAAATTAATATAAAATTTCTAAAAATTATGAAAATAGAAAAAAAAAAAGAATTAAGATATATAACATTATTTATTGCAAAAGATTTGTAAAAAGAATTTTTTATAAATGAAAAATTTTTGTCTATAACAATTATAGGTAATTTTTTTATTTTTTGTATCTTTTTTGCGTGAGTTAACAGTGTATAACAATAAAGGCTACTATCATCATAAGAATCTGTAATTATATATTTATCGCTAGAGTCAAATTTAAAGTTTTTTTTCCATAAACTATTTATTAACTTTAGATCTGAATTAAATTTTTTTTTAAATCTAAAATATTCAACAGCTGAGGCAAAGAAAACTTTCAGGCTTTGAAATAAATTTGAAAGAAGTATATAAGTTAAATATTTAATTAAAGTAATTGTATTCATTAAATTTGATCTTTAAAAACCTATGATTTAATAACATTTCTTGTTTTTTTACAGCTTCCCAACTTTTAATTTTTTTCCATATCAACGTATCATTATTTGATTGTATTAATAATTTAATGTAGTGAATGTTTAACATTAAATGATTAATTTTAAAAAATTAAAAAAACCCTTTATAATAGCTGAAATAGGTATAAACCATGAAGGAAATATTAAAACTGCAAAAAAATTAATTTTTGAAGCCAAAAAAGCAGGAGCTGATGCTGTAAAATTCCAAATATTTAAACCTTACACACTTGCTAATAAAAGATCACAAAAGAGCAAATTTCAAAAAAAAAGTACTAGCCAAAAAAATCCGTTATATAAAATCTGGCAAAAAATGGAGTTGAAATTTCCAGATTTAAAAAAATTAAGAAGGTATGCAAAAAAACTAAATATTTATTTTATTTGCTCTGTATTCGACATAGAAAGTTTATCAATGAGTAGAAAATTAAAGATTGATGCTTTAAAAATTGCCTCATCAGATATCACTGACGAATATTTACAAAATTATTTATCAAAAGAAAAAAAACCAATCATATTATCTACCGGTATGTCGGAAAAGAGTGAAATTGAAAAATGTATTAAAAATTTAAAATCAAAAAATTTAGCAATATTACATTGTGTTTCTCTTTACCCTTGTGATTTTAAAAGAGCTAACTTAAATAGAATTCTTTCACTTAAAAAAAATTTTAAATATACAATTGGTTATTCGGATCATTGTATTGGGCCAATTGCATCAATTCTGTCAATAAATCTTGGAGCAAAAATTATAGAAAAACATTTTACTCTAAACAAAAATAAAATTGGTTTAGATCATAAACTTTCTGCAGATCCAATGGATTTAAAAATAATTTGTGATTTTGCAAAAAATTACAAAGTTTTTTTTGGACAAAAAAGGATAAATCCATCTAACTTTGAAAAATCTTTTAGGAAATTGTTTAGAAAAGGTATCTATTTTAGAAGAAACATAAAAAAAGGAGAAAAAATTCTTGAAAAAGATATTATTGTGAAAAGACCAATGAATAAAAATAATCCCGCAGATTATAAGAAAATTATAAATAAAATTTCTAAAAAAGACTTTTTAGAAGGCGATGAAATAAAAAAAAGTTTTTTGAGTTAAATATTTATTTAAGAAGAATAAATAAAAAAATTGTAATATTATAGATATTTTCAATAAATTATGCTTACAAGTGAATAATCTTTTTATTTTTTTTATCTTTATAAACGCCCCGAGTATCGAATATTAACTTTGCATCTCTATTAATTTTTTCATAATCAAACTTTGTATGATCAGTCAATATAATAACACAGTCATATTTTTTATAATCTTTAACTTTAATAGTTTTAAATAATCTTTTTTTAATGATGAATTTATCTATATATGGATCACATGCTTCAACAATAAATCCTTTTTTATTTCTAAGTTTTTCAAAAATTTTTAAACTTGGAGATTCTCTATAATCATTTATATTTTTTTTATATGCTATTCCCATAATCAAACACCTTGTATTTTTTTTAAAAGTTAAATTTCTCAAAATATTTCTGATAATCCAGTCTGTAACGTTATTATTAACAATTGTACTGAGATTTATAAATTTTGTCCTTTGTCCCTTTTTTTTGGCAAGCCAAGTCATGAATACTGGATCAATAGGAATACAATGACCTCCAACACCTGGGCCCGGGGAGAATTTTCTAAAACCAAATGGTTTTGATGATGCTGCATCTACCACATCATGAATATTAAGTTTTAATTTATGAGTAATCATCTTCATCTCATTAACTAGTGCGATATTTACGGAGCGAAAAATATTTTCAAATATTTTTGCAGTTTCTGCCACCTCTATAGATTTACATACATAAATTTTTTCAAATATGTTTTGATATAAACTGGAGACTTTTTTGTTACATCTTTTAGTAAATCCTGACACGAGTTTAGTAATTTTTTTATATTCCAATTTTTGGTCATATTTATCTTTCCCAGGGTCTATTCTTTCTGGAGAGTAACCTACAAAAAAATTTTGTCCGATATTAAACTTTTTAATTAATTTTTTTTCAAAAATTTCTTTTGTAGCTCCTGGAAAAACACTACTTTCCAATATTAGTGTTTGATTCTTTTTTAAAAATTTGAAAATTTTATTAAAAGCAGAAATTATATAAGTCATATCTGGGCGATTTTTTTTCAAAGGTGTGGGTACACACAAAATAATATAATCACATTGTGAAATATTTTTTATTTGTTTCATCGAAAAAATATTTTTCTTATTAATTTTTTTAAGTTCACTATTTGGTATGTCTGAGATATAAGATAAATTTTTTTTTATCGAATTTACCTTATCAAGACTCAAATCAAACCCAAGAACATCATATCTTTTATTAACTAACAATAACAAAGGGAGACCAACGTAACCCAATCCAATAATAGCTATTTTTTTTTTTAACTTCATGATTACTAATTAAGTCTCTCAAACTTAGTATGACAGACTGGCCCATCTAAATTATTGTCTATCTGTTTAACTTTATTCTCAAAATCTGATAGATCTTTAAATATCTTATCTAGAATATCAAAATATCTGTCTAAAATTTTTTTATCATGTTTTACTGATACAAAAATTGCATTAGTGGCTAAAAAATTTTTCTTTAACATTTCTTGTGTTATATATGTTTTGTATTTTAGCCAATCTTCTGAAATTATATTAAAGCTAGATAAAGCTGGTATGCCGGTAACACTTATATTTAATTTATTTCTAGCTGCTAAAATTTTCCATTTTTTTTGAATGTTTTCACCAATTTTTGTAATTAAATCCCAAGATTTTGTTTTTTCCATAATCTCTAATGTTTTATTTGCCGCAACTGGTCCCGACCTTTCTGTCCAAAAAGTACTACTGATAAAACTATTTTGTGCACAATCCATGATCTCTCTTTTTCCTATTATGGCCGTAATACCATAACCATTGCCAAGAGCTTTACCAAACCATGCCATGTCAGGATTTACCCCATAAACTTTGTGAAGACCTCCAAAAGTTTGCCTAAAACCTGAAGAACATTCGTCAAACATAAGAATTATTTTTTTTTTATTACATAAAATTCTTATTTTTTGTAAAAAATTATTCTTTGGCTTTTGATTCCTAGAAACCTCCATTTTTATGGCTCCAATGTCGTTATTTTCAACAATTCTTTTAAGTTGTTCAAAATTATTGTATTCAAAAGGAATCGCAGTTCCTTTTAATTCTCTCGGAACACCATTGGGCTCTAAGCCGGGTAACAAATATGATTTTAAGTTTTCCGAATTTTTAATATTTGCTGAAAGATACCAATCGTGCCAACCATGATAACCACAGAATGCTATCTTGCTTTTTCCTGTTGCAGCTCTAGCTATTCTAATAGAAATAGCACTTGCTTCACCGCCAGTTCTCGCTAGTCGAGCCATATCTGCCCAAGGGTGCATTTCAATAAGTTTTTCACATAATTCAACTTCTTCAGGACAATTCAAACTGCTTATATTACTTTTATTGATTGCTTTTTTGACTGCATTATCTACTTCGGGATTAGCATAACCTAGAATATTTGAACCAACTCCCATTAGTGAAATATCATTATATTTTTTTCCATCTAAATCCCATACTTGACAACCTCTTGCTTTATCAAAATATGCTGGCCATAATTTAGGATGAAATAATTCAGGCCTTTTTGAAAGTAACATGTTACCTCCAGGAATAATTTGTTTAGCTCTTCTCCACATTTTTTTTGTTTTTGACATTTTTGCACCTTCATTTCTTTTTATAAAACTATTTGAAGTAAACTTTTTTTTATTTTTTTTGATTACTTTTAAAACATCTAGCCAACTGAAATAGATATTAGGTTTAAAATAATCATAAATTAGTTTTATCTCTTTTAAATCAATTTCCTCATCAAGAGACCACCTTAATTTAGATAAATTTTCTTTAAATTCTATATTATATCTTTTAAATTTTTTTGAATCTTTAATAAAAGTTGTAACATGTTCTCTGTCAAAAATATTTTTTGCCTCATTATTTGTTTTTTTTAAAGTTTTAAAATCAAAAATTTCAATATCTAAACCATCTGGAAAAGTAGCGGGATGAGTATTGCTTAAATAATCAATTTTTTTTTTTTTAAAAATTTTAATAAAATTATCTATTAAAGTCGGATCTATTATAATGCTATCACCAGTGATTCTTACAATTATGTCAGCTTTATATTTTGTTGCAGTTTCAAAATATCTCAGTAATACGTTATTCTCGCTTCCAGCATAATATTCTATTTTTTTTTTCTTTAAAAAATTACGAAATTTCATATTTTTTTTTTGATTTGATGTGGCTATAACAATTTGATCTAGAAATTTGGCTTTTTTTAATCTTTTAAGTAATAACTCAATCGCTGGAACTCCATTAATACTTTTTAAAATTTTGCCGGGCAGTCTAATAGAATTAGATCTGGCTTGAACTATTGCAACAATTTTTTTTTTTTACCATCTTGATGGATTTATTAGATCAATTTCTTTACTTGCATCAAATTTTTTTAAATTTAATTTAATAAAATTACATTTTGAAATCAAATATTTAAATTGTTTTGAAGAATCTACTCCTAAAATGACCTTATCAATGTAAGGATTTGATAAAGCATATTGTAAACATATTTCAATTTTTGATTTTTTTATTTTTTTTGAAATTTTATCAAGATTTAAAAAATATTTATTATATTTATGAAATTTATTTGGAATTTCATTTAATGGCATTGTTAATAGGCCTTGAAGAAAAACTGACCTTGCATGTATTTCTATATTGAGTTTTTTTAATTTTTCAAAGATTTTAAGTTTTATTGTCCTTTGATCAAAAATATTAAATGGTAATAATACAAGATCAATTTTAAATTTTTTGAGAATATTACTCAATTCTTTGACAGTATAAATGGAAACTCCAATTTTTTTTATAAGTCCTTTTTTCTTTGCTCTTTCTAATCTTTTGAAAATTTTAGTTCCATTTTTCCCCAATAAATATTGTGTATTGTGCACATGCATGCAGTAAACTGATTTAACTTTAAGTTTCTTTAAAGAGTTTGTAATTGACTTATCAACCCACTTTTGAGTATTTGTGCCGGGTTTAGTTGCTGGTAACTTTGTTATTAAATTAAAATTTTTGAAATCAATATTTCCAATTCTCTCCTCGCAGTTTCCATATGCATGAGCTGTATCAATAAAATTTATATTATTTTTCTCTGCAATATTCTTTATTTTGATAATTTCTTTGTTTGAAAGTTTTCCTTCTTTGTTAGCTATACCATATTTAAAACCCCATTGAAGGGTTCCGATTCCAATCTTATTTTTTAGTTTGTCTAATTTATTTACTTTATTTTCTCTAAGCATTTCTTTGATACCATTTTCTAACGTGATTTTAGGCTCATAACCTGTATCATTTTTTATCTTTGATAGATTTGGAATTCTTTTTAGAATTTCTCTCTCTTTAGTTCTGTCACTATTTCGATAAGTTGTTTTCTTTATTTTAATATTTTTTTTTTCTGAGAGTTCATATATTTTTTTTGCTAGATTTAGTATTGAGATAGGTTCATTGTTGTTTCCTATGTTATATATTGAATTGGATTTTCCCCTTTTTATTACACCTATTAAACCTTTCGTTGCATCAACAATATTACAAAAGCTTCTTATCTGCTTACCATCTCCATAAATTTGTAAATCTTTTCCTTTATTTATTCTTTCTATAAATTTTGGTATCACGAAATTACTTTTTTGACCTGGTCCAAAAACATTAAAAAACCTAATAATATTATATGTTATTTTATTTTTTTTCGCGAAGCCCTCTATATATTTTTCAGCAACGATCTTACTTGTTGCATATATAGATTTATTTTTTAATTCAGCATCCTCATCAATTGGAAAGACTTTTTGATCTCCATAAACTTCTGAAGATGACGAGAAAATAAATTTTTGGACTTTATTTTTAATTGAATGAATTAATATTTTTTTTACTCCTAAAATATTATTATCTAAACAATCAACTATATTTTGATCTGTATATTTTACTCCAAGTGAAGCCGCTAAATGAATTACAATTGTGCACCCTTTTATTGCTTTTCTTACAATTTTGTCATCAAAGATGTTTCCTTGAAAGTGCTTAAATTTCTTTTCAAAATAAATTTTAGGCTTATTTATATCTAAACAATTAACATGATAACCATCTGATAAAAGATTTTGTATTATAGAATTTCCAATGAATCCAGAGCCTCCAGTCACTAAAATTTTTTTCATCTAATAAAATAAATAATTGTTAAAGAGTTTAATAAATTTTAATTGATTTTTTTTTGTTAGTCCTGGAAAAATTGGAATTGAAACTTCTTGTTTAAAAAAATTCTCAGTATTAGGAAATATTTTTTTTTTGTAAGCAAAGTTTTTCTTATAAAAGTCATAATGGTATAGAGGAGTATAATTAACTTGGAGTCTTATTCCTTTTTTTAAAAAAAAATTTAACATCTTATCTTTTTTAATTTTTAATTTACTAAAATCAATTAATAGTGGATATAAGTGATATGCATGTTTATTTTTTAAATTAGTTTTGGGTATTGATAAATTTTTATTTTCTGAAAAATACGTATCATAAATTGAAGCAATTTCTGCTCTTCTCCGCATAAAAATATTAATTTTCTTAAGTTGACTTATTCCTAAAGCAGATTGAAAATCAGTTAATCTGTAATTGTATCCAAGATCAATTTGATTATTTTTCCAGTGAAATCCCTTTTTTGAATTGGGTACTATTCCATGATTTCTTAAAATTCTAACTTTTTTATCAATATTTTTATCATTAGTTATAATTGCACCACCTTCGCCAGTTGTAATATTTTTTAAAGATTGAAAGCTTTGTGATACTACGTCGGCGTATCTTGCAGCATAACCTTTGTCACCAAAGTATTTTGCTCCTAATGCATGACAATTGTCATTTACAAGTTTAACATGATATTTGTTGCCTAAAAATCTAAGATTTTTCCAATCACAAGGATTTCCAGCATAATCTATAGCAATAATCGCTTTAATTTTTTTTTAAATTTATTTTTCTGTTTTAATTTATTTTCTACTTGATTGAGGTCAATATTGTAAGTGTTAGAATCAATATCTACAAACAAAGGACTTGCACCCGAATAACATATTGAATTAGCAGTTGCTGCAAAAGTTAGTGGAGAAGTAATTATTTCATCTGCTTTTTTCCAACCTAAAGCTTTCCCGATCAAATGTAGTGCAGCTGTTCCACTTGATACTACAGTAGTATATTTTGAGTCAAAAAATTTATTTAACAATTTCTCGAAATTAACAGTTGTGGGACCCTGTGAAAGAAAGTTACCTTTAAGTACTTTTTCAACAGATTTTAGATCATTTTTGTCAATATAATGTCTTGCATAATTGATTATTGAGTTCATTAAATAAAAAAAATTATAAATTTATTTTGTTATTTTAACAAGCTTCTTAACAATTTTACTAACTCTTTGATCATCCCTATATATACTTGCCATAATTTTTGAGGCGTTTTTTGGGTCGTGTTTAAAGGCAAGTCTTAACATATCCATCCAATTAACATTATTTTTTTTTCTGATGTTTTGAATTTGATTTATTAGTTTAAGTGCTTGAGGTTTTTTCATAATATAATAGGACTTATAGTTTAATTTGTTAAAATGTAAAAGATGTTTTTGTTAAATTCACTTTGTCGTTTTTTGGAAAAGTTATAATGCATCCCATTTAATTTTGGTGGTTTGCCATCAACAAACAGTTTATTTTTTAAAATACTTTTCCAATTATTATTCGAATAAAATTTCATGAGATTTTTTTTACACAATAAAAATCCAATATAGTTTTTTTTTTTTTATAAGATTGTTATTAAACTTCATTAAGAGATCTCCAAAGCTATTATCTCTAAATTTTTTTGAAATCATCACAGTATCAACTAAAAAATATTTTATTTTGTTATCTTTCAATAACATTTTTCTATTTCTCAATAATGTATATCCAATTAGTTTTTTATTTAAAAATAAGCAATTATGAATATCGTTAATGTAAATGTTTTTGTTAAACCAAGCTAATTGTGATTGGGTACTAAAATTCCAATAAGTTTTTTTTAAATTTATGATTTCCTTTTTTAGCGATTTGGATAATCTGGAGTTTTTATAAGACTTAAATTCTAAATAAGACCCATCTAGAAGAATATTTTTTTTCAAAAGTTCCATGTTAAGTCTAATATCTGATATACATACAATTTAAAAATTTTTTTCAGTGCATAAATCAAGCCAATTGAGCTATTAGTACTGGTCAGCTGCACGCATTGCTGCGCTTCCAC
>MDTG01107723.1_pt1 | contig 50518 bp, 50 predicted proteins | sample 811421 | NCBI WGS metagenome assembly MDTG01 (sample SAMN05326645, study PRJNA326480) | marine metagenome | isolation source: seawater | place: Pacific Ocean: South East | collected 2011 | reverse complement strand
TGTAAAAAAGATAATTAACAATTTTAATGGTAAAATTAATAATTATTATGGAAGAATGTTACTTCATGAAAAGAATCTTAAGAATAAATACGTTAAAATTGGGATTGAAAAACATAATGAAAAGGTAGTCAAAAAGATGTTTACCAGAGACATGAAATATAGTGTGTGGATGAAAAAAGAACAAGAATGGAATAAAATTACTAAATTGGTTAATCTCAATCTATTTAATTATAGAAGAATCATGTAGGTTGACTTATTACCCAAGCAAAAAATAAAATTTGAAATATTTAATTTTTTTTCATATAGAATAAAAAGCTAACATGCCAAGGTGTCGTAAGAAATCTTCTAAAAAGACGCCTGCTAGAAATGATACCCCATCTCCTAAAAAAGACTTCCTAAGACTTATGGGAATGCATGATAAAAAATATTTTAGTGATGATGATATTACATATTATAAAAAAGCTCTTAACTTTAGTAATGTATTTATGAACATATTGAATGAGATAATTTCATTGTCGATTATTAACTCAGAAAGTGGTGAATTTCATTACTTGCTTGATTCTTCTGTTGTTGATAAAACCTATTTCATTAAACTAATAAAATATTACTACAAAAATTTGGTTATGAAAGAAGAACTCAAAAAAACAAAAAAAAATAGATATATTATCTCTACTGATAATTCTACATTGATGAAACAAACAGAACAGTACATCAAAAAACTTCCACATTATATTAACAATTATTTCGGTGAAGAATGGACAGATGAAATTGTCTCCGACTTGTCATTTTATCTTAACTTGGGTAAAGATTGCTGTTGTATTTGTATGGAACCTTTTGTGGAATCCAATAATCCAAAAAGATCTAACTATAGATTAAACGCATTTTGTAATCAAGGGACATCTGATTACATTTATAAACTTAAATGTGGGCATTGTTTTCATCGAGATTGTTTTAGTAAGTTTGCGTTGAGTTGTGAAGATAAAGTATTGTGCCCTTTGTGTAGAAATTATGACGTCAATCTATACTATAATATTAATCTCACTATTGAAAAATATAAAAGTATTTATAATGAATGTATGCAAGAGATCGAAATGAGAAATATGAAATATGTATGGTGGGATTTAAACATTAGGTAATAGTCTTTATAGTAGTTTTAATAGAGGATGTGCTTAGAGAAATCTAACATAAATTTATGATTTCATTTGTCCAATAAATAATACCTTAAAATATCATTTATCTAACAATTAAAAATTATTTTTATTTTCAGTGTAGTCAAAATTGTCATATTGATGGTCATACTTTGTATTGTATTTACCATTATACAGTTTATTCATATTAATAACAATTGTATTTTTATTGTCGGTTAGTCTAACTTGTTGAGGAGACCGGACACAGTAAATTGATTTCCTAAGTAGATAATCATGTTGGGGAGTTTCTTGAAAAACTCTATATTTTTTTTGAAGTATGTCTGAATGAACATCCTGAAGTAGTTTACTTTTACCATTTCCTCCTCTTCCCATTAGGTAAACAGATTTATTATTTTCTACAGCATCAACCAATAGTTTTTTTGCTGTTTCGTAACGATTTACTGTATAAGTCAAATAAGTGCTCATGATATATATATGTCTTGATTAAACTTTAAGTCAATATTATTAAAAAATAAATTTACCTTCATTTCATGTTAAATTTGAATTAAATTTAAATAAATTCATTATAGTAATTATGTTAGAACAAAATAATTTAACACTAAAGATAAATTTAAAAATAAATATAATTAATAAAATGCAAGATTCTGGTTTAAAAAGAAATACCTTGGATAAATTTTATACTAAGCCTCAGTTAGTCGATGATTGTATTAATAATATCAGTAAATTTATTATCATAGATAAAAAGAATGATATAGTTATTGAACCTAGTGCAGGCGATGGTTCATTTATAAATTCTATAAAAAGTATCTGTGAAAATACAATGTTTTATGACATTTTACCTGAACATAGTGAAATTTTTAAACAAGATTATCTAAAAACAGATTTATCACAATTTAATAGAAAGATTCATATAATAGGAAATCCTCCATTCGGTAGACAATCATCACTTGCAATCAAGTTTATAAAGCATTCATGTAACTATTGTGATAGTATATCATTTATACTTCCCAAAAGTTTTAAAAAGGACAGTTTAAAAAAGAAGTTCCCACCTAGATTTCATTGTATTTATGAGTATGATGTTCCCAAAGATTCGTTTCTTCTAAATAAAGAAGATTATGATGTTCCATGTGTATTTCAAATATGGTTAAAAAAAGAATTTGACAGAGAAATACCTATAAAATTAAAGCCTCATGGTTATACATTTGTAAAAAAAAAGGATGAACATCATATAAGCTTTAGAAGAGTAGGAGTGAATGCAGGTAATATATCTAGAGAAACTCAAGATAAAAGTGAACAATCACATTATTTTATAAAGTTTGATAATTCATTAGATGATAATCTATTTCAAAAAATAAACAAGATAAATTTCACAAAAAGTAGTCATACTGTGGGTCCTAAATCAATTTCCAAACAAGAACTAATCAAAGAATTTAGTAAAATCTTTTAAGGGAATATGCCCTTTAGGATATTTTGTAAGCAAATCTTCACCTTTTATGAATTTTATTTTAATTTCAGGAAAATTTATATTACTAACACAACAGAAAACAAGACGCTTAGTTTTATTTTCAAAAATATCTTTATCAAATGTTCTTCCTTGACCTTTCATATTACTAGGGGTAAATGAAAGTCCATTGTTTGTAAAAGTTTTTTCATCGATAAGAATATCTGTATTATGTCTGTCTTTAAAATCAAAATGTTTACAACCTTTTTCGTGAATTAAGTCAAATTTATTAGCCAACCAAGGTTCAATTAAATGAGAAAAAGCGCGACCATCTTTAAATATTGATTGAAGATTATTGCCAGAAAGACAGTCGAAACATATATTACTTAGTTTATACGTATATGTTTTAAGAAGTTCATATTTTGACATGTTTATAGGAATTAATGTTTCCATCTTTTTAGAATGAAATTATTATTTTGTTAAAAATTTATTTCAAATTTGATTTAATTTTTTTTATTATTTTTAATAGAAAAAACTAAAATGAATGATAATAAAAAACTTACATTTGAAAATAAGCAATTACGGAATGTTGGTGTTCAAACTCCAGGACCACCTGCATTTCCAAATGTCCAAAAATTTACTCCAAAGGAACGCTCTGCAGCTAGTGAAGCTCAAAGTCGTGCGGCAAAAGAGGCTAATAAATCAAAAGCTTGGATGAACTCACGCTTTTGTGCTGCACGCCCAGAATTTGAAACTGTGATATCGCGTAAGTTTGGAATGATACCAGGTCCAAGTGAAAGACTTAAAACCAATGCTAAAGTTCATGTAGCTTTATCTGCATGTCTTAATGGAGAAGCTGTTCGTCATAATGCAGGTCACTGTTTTGCTCCTTTTATTGTAGACGATATGGGAGAATTTCTCAGCTTCGAATCAGTTTGTCCTGAAGTAGAGGGTTTAGGTTTAGGAACACCAAGAGAGACTATTCGACTGGTTAACTCCTCGGGTGATCTTGAAGATTGGGGTCAAACTACTCTTGTAGGCACTAAGTCTTGTAATAATTATACTTCAATGATGGCTAATTATACTGCGTCTCGTCTTCATGATTTGGATAAAGCTGGTATAAATGGTTATATACTTAAAGCTCTTTCTCCATCATGTGGACTTCGTGGTATACCAGTCTATCCCTCTGTTGATACAAGAGGAAGAGGAAGTGGAAAAGCTCAGTCAGGTATGTTTGCAAAGGCATTAATGGAATTATGGCCTGAACTTCCGGTTGAAGATGAAGGTCGATTGGCCGATGTTTCATTGCGTCATTCATTCTACACTCGTGTAGAAGCTCACCGTCGATGGCGTTGCATGTTAGAAAAACGGACTAATGCACGTAATAAAAAACAACCATACATACCCTTACATACATTTCATAAAAATCATCTTTTACTTGCTGACTCTCATAGTGCTACTTCTGTAAAACTGCTTGAAGATTTAGTCAAAGAAGCTTCTTCCCATAGAAATATTGATAATATAGTAGAGAATGATATTTTAGAAAAAGAAGATGATATATATCGTCGTTACTACAATACATTTTTTAACGCACTTAAACGAACAGGAGGACGTGCATCCACGGCACGTTGTTTACGATATTGTCTTTCTGTTCTAGAAGGCAAAGATGATAAAAAGGAAGTCGCTCCTGATAATGAAAGTGAGACTGCCGCTGAAGGTGAAAAGAGACGTGAGCGTGATCTAGATAATGGTTCAATGCTTGGAATGTTTCTTGAGTATGATGATGGAGATGAAATTTTAAAGGAAACAGAATGTGTTGATAAAACAGAACCTAATATTAACTATATTGCAATGCATGATAAAAATAAAGGTATAGAAACACATAACTCTGAAATTCCGTTTATTCAGAGATTTTGTGTAATTGATCCTGAAGATGCTTTAGAGATTTCTGAATCAATCAAAGACTATTATAATGCTTTAGTTCCACTTTCAATGCCCCTAAGTTGCTTTAAACGTCAAATTAAGAGACTTAAATTAGAACAGAAAAAATATTTAACTACAGGAGAACAATTAAATTGTGATATGGGTAATCATCCTGGTTCACGTGCGCTTGATATTCTTGATAATCAGGCTTTTCTGGAACCACATCAATGTAAACGCGTTTTATCGACAATACGGCAAAATAAATTTGGTCAGACGTTTGAGGCTTCCCATGTTTTCACATGTTTGTAATAGATAGGCCCTAATTCTCAAATTTGATTTTAAATTTTACATTTTATTTTTGGTAAACAATGAGTAATAATCAAGTTTCCCATGAAGATAATCTAAATGCATACATGGATAAATTAGGTAAAGTTATTCTGCCATCAGAAACTCCAGAAATTAAACAAATAAAAGATTTGTTGGGTAATCTACAAAAGTCTATATTTGGTGAGCAAGATGAAGCGGAACTTCAAAAAGTAAGAGAAGAAAAAATTGAATATCCTTTCGTATGCCAAGATTGTAATCAAAAAATGACAAAAGATGAAATAGGAGGACAATGCTGTGATCATCATACGCATGAAGTATTAAATAGAAATGGAGGGTATCTATGCAAAGTGCATTATCAAAAAGCACAAGAAAATGGTGGAAAATGCGACCAATGTTGCTGGTGGGAAGTAACTTAATAATTAATATATTTGATATTAAATATTATTTTTTTATTCATTATCATAAGATGGATTGTTTAATCGTATCTGATAATGACAGTTTTGAAGAAACTCAGTCTAATTATATAACTTATACTATTGATAATCTTATCTCTCTTTTACTAGGTGACATGAAAAAAATTACAAAAGATTATGCGAAAGTATGCCTCACAGGTGATCTCAAATCTTTTCAAAAATGGAGAAGTGCAGGATGCAGTTTCAAATTAACTCAGGATAAGAAGTCTATAAGTTGCAAAGCATGGATGAAAGATGGATTAGATCCTAATACAATAGCAACATACGAAAATTTAACTTGTATTGTTACAGGGCAAATTATGGCAGAACATTATTATCAACATCAATTTGTCCTTAATGTTCATAATATCTTAGTTAAAGGCACAGAAACTTATACTAATAAGTTAAAAGATCTATGCGAAAAAAAAGGATATTTTAAAAATAAAAAAATAATAGACTGGGCAGATATTTCCAATTTGGGTATTATTTCTAAAAAAAATAGACAAGGCTATGATGATTTTATCAATCAATTCAGAATTCCTATTAATCAAGAAGTTCAGCAAATTTCACTTGATGGTGCTAATACATGTAGAGAATGTATTAGAGCTATTGAAAAACTACAACATACCGATCTTATTGTGATTATTAGGGGAGGTGGTGATACTAATGATATTTCAGGTGCTTATGATGATATAAAATTATTTGATGCAATTAAGCAATCTAAGATTCCGATTGTAACTGCGATAGGTCATCAACAAGATAAAGGAGATAAACTTATTATTACTCAAATAAGTGATATGGATTTTCCTACACCTACAGCACTAGCCAAAGACCTAAATAATATATTTCTGACTCCTATTAAAGATATGATTGATAGTAAAATTAATGAAATTGATAATACATTTTTAGAATGTGCTAAAAAAACACAGGATAGATTATACATTAATTTGCAATCTCTTATTGATAGTGCATTAAAGTCTAAGTTTAAAGGACCAATAGTATCAGTAAGTAATACAGATGATTGTATTATTGTTAATATGAATAATGATTATTTTACACTAAAACTATCAGGAATGAAAAGGATTAGTCTACCTAAGAGTATTATTATGGCTAAAGATAATTTAATTGAAGCGTTTCAAAATAGAGATTTAAATAGTATAGTTAAATATCTTAATCTATTAGAAATTGAATCAGATGATCTAATAAGTTTACTAGAAAATGCGTGTAAAGACATAAAAAAAATAGAAAAATACGAAAGTAAATATGAAGAATTATTGCCTAAACAATATAAAAGATATTATCTTAGTAATAATCTCAATCCTAAAACTTTAAATGACTATTTACAAATTAAAAGCACTTTATTATACTATAGTCTTATTATTAGGAATGAAGATTCTCCTAAAGATGTGTTATTAGATATTTTAAAACTAAACTTTTAAATTAGACTGTATTAAAGTAAATTTGATATTAAATATAATTTTTTATTTAATATTAAAAAACATGAATTCTGCTAAATATTTACTTGGAAAAGACGCCATTATCCGCTCTCTTAAAAGAAATTATGTTGATACTATATTTGGATATAGCGGAGGAGCCATTTTACCAGTATTTGATTCATTATCTAATAGTGGTATTAAATATTTTATGAATAGACATGAACAAAGTAGTGGCCATTGTGCTGAAGGATACGCAAAAGTATCAGGAAAACCAGGAGTTGTAACTACTACCTCTGGGCCTGGAGTAACTAACCTAATTACTCCATTGCAAGATAGTTACTCTGATGGAGTTCCTATTATAGTATTTACCGGACAAGTTCCTACTCATGCAATAGGAACTGATGCTTTTCAAGAATGTCCCGCGATTGAATTAACAAGACCTTGCACAAAATGGAATTATCAACTAAAAGATGCCAATGAGATTGATTATATTATTGATAAGGCTTTTTCTATTGCTAATTCAGGTAGGCCGGGACCTGTTCATATTGATTTACCTAAAGATTTAATGCATAATCCTATTACAGAAGAATCAAGATATTATAATCCTTTTTGTAAAAATAAAGAAAAAACTGAACATGATATTGTAAAGATGGAATTATTTTGTAATTTGTTAGAAAAAGCAGAAAGACCAATAATTATTGCTGGGCATGGATGTGTGAATTATGATAAACACGTTACATTTATGGCACATAAGTGTAATATTCCAGTAACAACAACTCTTCATGGTTTAGGTATTTTCGACGAATATGATAACAAGTCTCTTCATATGTTAGGAATGCATGGTTCAGCCTATGCTAATTATGCGGTGCAAGAAGCAGACTTAATTTTAAGTTTAGGAGCAAGATTTGATGATAGAATTATAGGAACTAAAGATGGATTTGCTCCAAAGGCAAGACAGGCTGAAAAGGAAGGAAGGGGTGGTATTTTTCAAGTTGAAATAGAACCACGTCAAATTGCAAAAACAATCATGCCTACAGGAACATTTATAGGTGATTGTGGAGAATTTATGAATTATGTTATTGCTAATACTGGATATAGGTCCAGAACAGAATGGTTTAAAAGAATCAATCATTTAAAAGAATTGTATCCATTTAATTATACTAAATCATTAAATAATATTAAGACGCAGCAAGTTATTGAAAAAATATCTGAAAAAACTTCAATGAGACAAGATACTCTTATTTCTACGGGAGTAGGTAATCATCAAATGATGACTGCCCAGTTTTATCGATGGACTAAGCCTAAACAAATGATTTCGAGTGGTTCGTTGGGAACTATGGGAGTAGGTGTTCCATTTGCAATAGGAGCACAACTAGCTCACCCTAATAAAATGGTAATTTGTATTGATGGCGATGGTTCATTTAATATGACTATGAACGAACTTGCAACAATTGCTGAATATAATATACCTATAAAAATAGCCATTATGAATGATTCCAGACAACAAATGGTCTATGTATGGCAGGAATTGTTCTTCAAAAGTAATTTTATATCCACTACTAATCATAATCCTGATTATAATAAATTAGCAGAATCATTTGGTATAAAATCTATAAAATGTGATAATCCTTATGATTTAGATAGTGCTGTTACAGAATTTATTAATTATAAAGGTCCTATCTTGGGTAATTTTGTTGTAGAACCTGATAAATGTTTACCTCTTGTTGCACCTGGAAAAAATCTTAATGAAATGATACTTAATGATGAAGACGAGCTATATCTTACAGGTGAAGCGCCGAATTAATCTATAATGTAATTATAAAGTAATTATAAATTAATTTTTTTGTTTATATTATCTCCTGTTTTTAAATATGATTATTAATTATAATGCCATGTGGGTGTAATTTGGTAAATAAAAATTTAGAGGAACAATTAAATATAGTAAGTGATGAAAATGATATTAAAGAATTAAGAACATCTGCTGAAATAACTAAATTATTGTATAAATTAGATGATGAGTTATGTGATTTAAATATTTCAGAAGAAAAAAAAATGAAGTTAATGAGAAACTATAAAGTAGTTCTTGAAAATGAAAATATACCATGTGTAAATACATTTATATCAATACTAAAAAAAACAGAAATACCTCCTAAGCATATAGATAAACTTGAAAAAATTTATAAAAGGCAAGTTATTAAAAAAACTATATTAGAAAATTCAAATGAATACGATTCATTGCTTTTTATGTCTGATTTAAGTGATAAAAGATTTAGTAAAATTAAAACAGGTTTTCTTTGGAAATCAAAAACAATTAAATTTAATAAGTGTATTAAACATTTAGAAGATACAGAAAGATTACATATTGTGCGGAGTAACAAGTATAAAGATTTTATGGAAAACAATAAGATTTATTTTGATGATGAAGAACATTTTAATACGCCCCGACGGGATATATTATATAGAAAAATTAATAATTACTATTTTGTAACCAATAAAGACTATTTTGAAAAATATACTGATTTTTATTTTAAATTATATACTAACATTTTTTCGTTATTTAATTTGAAAAATATAGAGGTAACATACCATAATAATTTACATAAAACATCAGAGCAATCTTTAGGTGCAAATGTATTAGGTTCTCAAATTCAAAATAAAGTTACATCATCTACTGAAGAAAAAAATGATAAATGGGAAACTAGAACTTTTGAACCAAATAATATTAATTCAGCTATTAATCGAAGAGATTTTAACAATTGTGCAGGTAAGTATGAAGAGATAAATTTTATCAAAGATCTAATGCCTGCAAATTTGAAAAAAGATATGTATAATCCATCTTGTATATTAGATTTAATAAAAAACAGAACAAAAAGCACCCTCACCAAATTTGAGCAAATACAAAATATTGAAAATACCAATAGAGTAAATATTGAAAGATCATTAAAGACTCATTTTAATATTACAACTTTACCTATAGAACTATTTGGAAGTTCTGCAACAAGCGATTATATTAATAAGAGAGTAGTTTTTTCTATGGAATTTTATGATATGCTTAATCCAAAAGATATATCTGAAGATTCTGATTCTAGCAATAATGAAACAGAAGATAATAATGATTCTAAGAATGATAGATTACCACTGGGAAAAATGGGAACAATGATATTAGGCAAAAATGGAAGACCTCTGCTAATTAATAAGCATATATTAGGCTGGGTATATATGAAAAGATATGACATTATTCATAAATGGTCAGTCACTGCAGGTGAGACAAAAAATGATGGCAAAATATATATAGGAAGAATTGACAAAAGTCCAGGAAAAATGATAAAATCAATTGATTCAGAAAATACAAAGGAAGATAGAATATGGAATTTTGTTGTTCAAGGTATAGGAACTACAAATAGTAGTCAATCAGGGCAAGTATTTATGACGAACTTAACTTATGAGTGGGTTGAAATTGCAAAAGGCACCGAAATTCCAGCTAATTCAATTTACAATGGTAAAGATGAAAATGATGATCAAGTATGGATTGGTAAATCATTACTTGATGAACCTGGTAAAATAATGTGTAAAAGCCCTGATAAAGGAAGACCATTAATGGATAAACTATGGTGTCATGGAAGTTGGTGTAGTCATAAAAAAGGTTACATATTGACTATAAAAGATTACGATAAAGAAAATAATCTTTATTTAACTGAATTACCTATAGTAAGTCATTATAGTGATTTTAATAATTAATAATGTCAATATATAATATAACTATAATGCCCGATGGAAAATGTGATAAATGTTCAATGACTTTGGGACCTATTTGTGATACTCCTGAAAAAATACAGCGTTTTTCTGATTTAGTATTTGATAGAGGAACTAAAATTCTTGGACAAATTGTAAGTATATCACCAGGAATACATCATAATGAGATTGATCCTGAGTCTAAATGTGATGGTGTAATATGGTATCAACCACTTGCAAGCACCCCAGATAATGTAAATTGGTAATTATCTTAGATTTTATTAGCTTTAATTAATATTATTGATTAAAATTAATTATCAATTGATAATAATTATTAACTATATAAAAAAATATTTCTTTTTAGTTAAAATATCTAAATTTTTTTTTTGATTTAAAATAAATGTATAAAGGGATTTTCAAATTAGTAAAAAAAATTATTCCTAAAATTTCAAATACTGAATTAATCGCACTAAGAAGTGGAACGACAAGTTTAGATAGAGATATATTTAAAGGCAATGTTGATCTTGATAAATTTAAACCTATTCAAAATTATAATAAATTTTCAGAAGTCGAAATAGATAATTTGTATAAAAATTGTAATGAGGATTTTATATACCCTAGTCATAAAAGTGATTATATTATGAATTATTTGGGAAAAAATAAATTTTGGTCTTATATAATTCATGAAAAATATGGAGGAACTAATTTATCGGTGAATGAATTATCAAGTGTATTAACAAAAATAACATCTTTTAGTCCTTCATTAGGTGTAATAACAATGGTTCCAAACTCATTAGGGCCAGGTGAATTATTACTACATTATGGAACTAATTATCAAAAAAATAAATATCTTCCAGGTTTAGCTAATGGAGATTATATTCCATGTTTTGGTTTAACAGGTCCAAATAATGGGTCAGATGCGGCAGGACCTATTGATAGAGGAGTAGTAAAATATGTAAATAATCAAAAAGTTATTGAAATTGAAATAAACAAAAGATATATTACTCTTGCACCTGTTGCAAATCTTATTGGGTTGGCATTTAATTTAGACGACCCTGATAATATTCTTGAATCAGGAAGTGAAGGAATTACAGTAGCTCTTATTGAATCTGACCATATAGGATTAAAGAAGGATACATATCATAATCCACTTAATATTGGATTTCCTAATGGAACATTAAAGGGAAAAATTCAAATTCCTTTAGAACAAGTTATAGGTGGAGAAGAAAATTGTGGACATGGTTGGCAAATGCTTATGGAATGTCTTGCTGCAGGAAGAGGAATTTGTTTACCTGCTACTGCACTTGCTTCATCAAATGTTGCTACATATGGCATATTAAATTATGCAAGACACCGTAGACAATTTAATATTCCCTTAATAAAGATGCAAGGTGTTCAAAGCAAATTTGTAGATATGATATTTAATACATGGCTTATAAATTGTAGTGTAAAATTAACTAATACAATTCTTGATATGGGTGAAAAACCCGCAGTTATCTCTGCAATAATGAAACAACAAACGACTGATAGAGGAAGAGAAGTTCTTAATAATGCTATGGACATTCATGCAGGAAGTTCAATTTGTTTGGGGGAAAATAATTTTTTGGAAAAATTTTATAGAAGTGCTCCAGTAGGAATAACAGTTGAAGGAAGTAATACACTAACTAAAAACTTAATAATATTTGGACAAGGACTTAATAAAAGCCATCCCTATATATATCCAGTATTAGATAGTATTCTTACAAATGATATAAAGAAATTCCAAAAAGTTTTTTCAGATATTGTTGGTCATAGTATTAATGCAATGGGTAAATCTGCAATTCCTTGTTTTTCCAATGATATTGAAAAAAGATTAACAAAACAAACTATAAATTTTTCACATCTCAGTAATATAATAGCCCTAAAAGGAGGTGCAATTAAAAAGGAACAATTTTTATCAGGTGATATGGCTGATATTTTTTCAAACTTATATTTATCATATGCTGTATTATGGCATCATAATAATTATGGAACAAGCTCTGTTTTAACTAATTATTGTATCAATAGATTACTTAACGATAATCAAATTATTATTAATAAAATAGTCGACAATTCCGATTTTTTATATAAAATTCCTATTCTTCACCTTAAAGGATTTATTCAATCTGATTGTTACAATGATAATATAAAATTAGTAGATGAGGTTTTAAATAATAAAAGTATAGTTGAGGTAATTAAAGAAGATATTTATGTTAAAGATAACGTTCTTGAAAAAATGGAACATTTAAATAATCTTGATTTTGATAGTGATGAATATAAAACTTTATATAATGAAATTATTCAAGTTGGGGAATATAGTATTCCCCAAAATATAGATAGTTCTGATCCTGAAGTTTAATTCTTATTATATAAAAAAATATAATAAGTATTTATAATGCCTGAAGCAACTGATATTTACTCAACTGATTATTATTGGTATCAATATATTGTCAATCCAATTGCTAAAAATATATGTTTTCTAAGTCCTAATTTTATAACATTATTATCTACTATCCTAATTATTCCTATAGTTAGAAATTTATTAAATAATGGTAAAATGTCTATTTTTATGGGATTAATGATATTACGGTATTTTTTCGATTGCCTTGACGGTTCAATTGCTAGAAAATGCGATAAAAAAAGTAAAATGGGAGCATTATTTGATATACTTTCTGATTTTATGTTATTTATGAGTCTTAATCTTATTATGGTTCATAATATAATTAGTTACAAAGAACTAAATACAAAAAATATAGGATTATTAGGTATAATTTTCGCTTTTATATTGTTTTTAATAAAAACAAATATGGCTGAAATTATGGACGAAAGATCATCATCTAATAATTATTTTTATTGGAATTTTGATAAGTTCGCACATGATAATGGATTAATATTTTATGCATTATATGCTTATTTAGTAAAATGTTTTTTACAGTGATATCTACTTAAAATTAATAAAGATTTAGGTATATATTTTACATTTAAAGGTAATACTACTCTATACTGATATGTCTATATTAAAAAATCTACCTAATGCAGTAACAAGAATTCATAAAGATATATTTCCTATTATGGGTTATGGAAGTGTGATAGTTGATAAAAACCAAGAAAAATATTTAGATCTTACATCGGGTATAGGAGCTCTTAGCACTGGACATAGCCATCCAAAAGTTATTGAAAGTGTTAATCATCAGACACAATTATATGTTCATATGGCTCAACAAATCTTTGGTTCGCATGCTATTCAAGAAACATTAACAGAAAAAATTTTAGATACTGTAAAATCCAAAAAACTTAATAATATTTTTTACACTAATAGTGGTTCAGAAGCAACTGAAAACGCAATCAAAATTGCTACAAAATATACAAAAAAATCAAATATAGTATGTCTTAAAGGTGGTTTCCATGGTAGAACAATAGGTGCATTATCTGTAACGAGTTCCAATACTACATGTAGAAATGGCGTAAGACCATTATTATCAAATGTTTATTTTTGTGGAAAAGAAACTAAGGATGAAATTGATGAATTTTTTAGCACCCAATGTTCCCCTGACGATACTGCTGCAGTTATATTAGAATCGGTTCAAGGCGAAGGAGGTATATATTCACTAAATAAATATTATTTACAATATTTAAAAAGTTTATGTAACGAATATAATATTTTATTTATTGCCGATGAGGTTCAATGTGGCTCCATGCGAACAGGAAATTGGTGGAATATTGAAAAAAAAGGAATAAGTCCAGATATAATGACATTTGGTAAAGGTATTGCAAGTGGTTATCAACTTGCAGGAGTTATATCATCATCTAAGATTATGAATGGTTTAGGTAAAGGTTTCTTAGGTGGAACTTATGGAGGTAACGCAATAAGTAGTGCTGCTGCTGTAGCAACAATAGATATACTTAACGATAAAAGTGTAAGTAGACATATTTACATGATGGGAAATTTAATCAAAGATGAACTTAGTGATGAATATTTAATAAAAGAAGTAAGACAACATGGATTAATGATAGCAATAGAATTTATAGATGAATATAATAACAATGAATTTTCTCAATGTATTGTCGAACTTCTTAGAAATATGAATATTCTTGTTCTTGTATGTGGAAATAATGGTCAATATATTAGAATTCTTCCATCTCTTTTAATAGAAGAAGATCATGTTATGTATTTTATATTAGTTTTAAAAAGTATTCTTCAAAAAATGGACTTTTACATATAAATTATACACTTAAGATTATCATAATATTAAGTTTATAATGAATAACAAAACTATATATTTTCCTACTGGTATTTGGGGTAAAATTACATCCTTTTTAGGAAAAGACTACTGGTATAACAGACAACAATTAACTTATTTTTCGCAAGCTCTAGACTTACAAAATTCTAATTATAAATTTAATAGTTATTGGTTGTGGAATAATTGGAGACAAAAAAAAGAAAATAGTTGGTATCTAAATGAGGAACTCAGAAAACCTGAAATTCCAAACAGATTTATGAATTATATGTGTAATCCATATATAATTAGTATAGACCCACCTTCTTTAGACTATAATCGATACAATCTTGATGAGTATTATGATAAACATGAACATTATAGCAATCTTGTATTTTGTTATAAGGGGTTTTGTGATTAAATTAGATAGTTAAATAGTAAATTATTTTCATCAACTTTTGTAAATTTATATTTATTTTTTTTCATATTTTTTATTACTATATCAATTTGTTCTGGAAATTCTAACTCAATACCTACCATGACTGTTCCAGTATCTCTATTGGTTTTTTTAAGATATTCAAATCTTGTAATATCAATATTATCCACAAGAATATCATTCGTAAATTTAATTAATTGTCCAGGAACTTGCTTAAATTCAATTAGAAAATAATGCTTTATTTTATTATAAATAGCTGCTTTTTCTATCATATCAGGGTATCTTGTTAAATCATTATTACTACCAGTTAAAACACATACAACATCACATCCACGAATATCATCTTTAAAATTGTCTAATCCTGACATACTTAAAGTACCAGCAGGTTCTAAAATAATACCATCATTTTGATATGTTTCAATAATATCATTACATAATTTACCATTATCAACACTAACAACTCTATCAACTACTGAATTACATATTCCAAAACATTTGTCACCTACTTCTTTAACTGCAGCTCCATCTACGAATGTATCGATATTATCAACTCTGGTTATTTTTTTATGATTTAAGGATAGTTCTAAAGAATTTGCATTTTTAGGTTCAACTCCAATTATTTTACAGTTAGGATTAACAAGTTTTGAATAAGAACCAACACCACTAATAAGTCCCCCTCCTCCCACACAGGAAAATATGTAATCTGGATTAATTTTTTCATATATTTCCTGTGCAACTGTGCTTTGTCCAAGCATTACATCATAATCATTGTATGGATGAACATAAACAGTATTATTCTTATCTGAAAATAGAAGTGATTCTTTCATACATTCTTGTAAAGTATCGCCTATAATTTTAAGATCAAGAAATTTTCCACCGAAATGTTTAATTCTATCAATCTTTTGTTTAGGTGTTGAATTAGGCACAAATATTGTATGATTAAGTTTAAGCGAATTGCATGTGCTTGCAACACCTTGTGCGTGATTTCCTGCAGAGCAAGTTGATATACTTATATCTTTTGATTTCTGATAGTTTTTTAATATTTTGTAGTAGGCGCCTCTAACTTTAAAAGACCTAACAGTTTGTAAATCCTCTCTTTTAAAGTATACATTTGCATTATATTTAACTGAAAGTCTTTCATTTAAATGTAACATAGTATTTGTAATAATAGCACTATTTCTAATGATACTATTTGCTTCATTAAAAGCTTTCTTACTAAAAAACATAGTTATCTTATATATTACTTAATATAAGTTTTAAATAAAAAATAATCAAATAATTATTTCTTTTTAAATATTATATGGAATACAATTTAGAACAAATAGGTGGAAGAGTAGTAGTATCTAAAGTTTTTTATAAAGATACTCCTAATAATAGAAAGCTTAAAAGAGTAGGACAATTATGGAAATACAAGTATTCATATGCAAAGCCTGGTAGAAAAGCAAGAGTATGGTATAAATTAGTAAAACCCAAAAATAACAGAAAAAAATGTCCATCTCCTAAGCAAGAAAGAAATAAATTTGGTAAATGTGTTACCAAAAAATGTTCTCCTAATAAAAAGCTTAGCCCTAAAGGAAATTGTGTATTGAAAAAATGTCCATCTGGAAAAAAACTAACTTTGAAAGGAAAATGTATTAATAAACCTAAACCAACTAAAAAGTTAACTATTTATGAAGCTAAAGAGCTTTTTGATGCAGAAGCAAGAGCAGCAAGAGCAGAAAAAGATAAAAAAAGAAGGTCTGGTAAAAAATCAAGAAGTCCCAGGAAAAGTCAAAAGGGAAACCAAAGAAGAAGCTCGAGAAATAGTAGAAGAAGATAGTAAAATTAAATATATTTTAATTAATAATTAAGTTAGTTAAAAGATATTTTGGTATCTTGTGTTAGTTTGTCAATGTGAGATTTAAAACTTTTACTTATAGACAATGAAAGTTCATCTTTATTAAGTTTATCATTTTCTAAACTATCATTATAAACATTATTATCAGAAGATTTCAGACGTAGACACATTTTGCAACAAAAAAAATTCCTAATACACTTTAGTGGCATTCTAATACATTATCCAAAATATTTATCTTTAGAATGATATAACATTGTGTGTAATTTAATATAGGGTGCTCCCTTAAGTTGTGCATATGAAACATTATCTACAACTTTATCAAAATCAGATTTTAAAGAAATATCTACTCCGTTCTGCCACATATGTAAATTATTAGTAAGTTCTTTTTTATACACTAATTTATGAAGGGTATTTAGCGTATTGTATAAACTTACAAAATCATCAAATGTGCCGATAAATGTATATGGTAGATCCTTAAATAAATATGTATGATACTCATCATCTCCTTTTATATTTTCTGTTTCACTGTAATCAGGTGTAAACATTTGTCTATAGGTAGGGTCAATAATATGATAACCATTGACTAAGTATGTATGAGTCCTTTTTGATGTGAAATTTCCTACTTTTGTTTTTGTAAGTGTATTTTCATAATTATGCATTTTTAGAAAATAATCCAGGAGGTAGCTGACACCACCACAATTATTTTTTCCATCAAAAGTTGATTGGGATTTATTTTGTTCGACTTTTATTCTATATTTATTGTGTAGGCTATGTGAGTTAGGCATATAATTTAGTATAGGAATACAGCTTTCCAAAAAAGGATAGGCATTTTGACAGATTTTTGTAACTCTATTCATTTTTCTTATCATAAAGAAGTTATCATATATATCAAATTTTAATAATTTTATACATAATTCTAATTTATGGACTCTTGTAGCATATCAGATAATTTGCCGTATAAAAAATTTGATTAAAATTTTTAAGACAATATGTTGTAATATATACAAAAATGGCAAAAATTCACCAAAACAACGGAACATACTTCTATCACGGACAGGAAAAAAGTATTCCTGTAGGATACCAAATTTCAAATAAATTTCGAGTATTTCCTCCGCAATCTGAGCGGCCATCTACTATTGCAGCCGCAGAAAAACGTGAAGGTAAACCTGCATCAAAAACAACTAAAGAATCTGTAGCAATGTGGGAAAAAGTAGAAAAATATGTAAATCGGCACAATGCACTTCCAACTCGTGAATCTGATGATGCAGAAGTAAGGGATATGCATGAATGGTTGCTCAAGAAACCATCAATTGATTCTGCACCAAGGTTGTATTATATTCACCAAGATGGTGTTGCTCCTTGGGTTCCTGCTTACGATGAAAATAGTGTAATCAAAGGATATGTAAATCGACGAACTGGACAATCTATTATAGCTACAAAAGATACGCTTCAACCTGACCCAGTTTATTATGATTGTCTTGTTCCTGATGCAGAGTTTGCAACAAATGTAGTTCCAAGTGAGATGATTACTAAACTTAAGACTACTGAAAACAAACCAGGACAAGGTAAATAAAAAATAAAATATAAAAATTATAAAAATGTATTAATTATTTTTTTTGAATTCACAAACCCAATTTCCATATTCATTAAATATATTCATAATTTCGATTCTATCTTTGAAATTATCTAAGTAATTTAAAAACATCTGTCTTGTGAATACATAGTAATATCTATTAAACACTTCGTATTTTCTAATATTATTTTCATCATCATAAGGACGATTCCATTTAACAATATTATCACCTATGGTAAATTTTTTTTTTGTATTATTAGGCTGTTCAACAGCCCACACTGTAAGAAACCCAGTTCCTTCAGGTTTAATTACATTAATCATATTTTCAAGAGCTTTAACTCTATGCTTTTCTGTTGAAAGATGATGAAAAACTGCAATAGATAATACACAATCAAATTGATCATCAATAAAAGATTGTCTTAGACAACTATCTAAATATGTATCGTCTAAGCCTGATTTTTTACATATATTAACAAATTTTAGACAAAGATCAATTCCAGTTACACGATGGCCATTATTCTTGGCATATAACATATTTTTTCCATTACCGCAACCTATTTCAAAAATATTTTGATTAGGAGATTGTTTATCAATATAGTTTTTAACACAAGGCCATGTATTTTTTCTTGTATCTGAAAAGTTATCATAATTTTTGTTGTAAAACTTATGAACTAAATTATGTTCTATGTCTGTAGGTATAATTTCTGAATTAAGCATTTTTATTTAAAAAATAAATAAATAAACTTATCAAATTTAACATTAACATTTATTATCAATCATTGATATTGCAATTTTAAGAGCTTCTTTAGTGCTACGAACTTTCTTTTGAGACCTATAATAGTATAATTTACCCTCGGCAAATTTATTTAGTACATTTTGAGCAATAATTAAATCACATCCCCTTTTTGTTTTGGGACTAGTTTTGTTTGATGTAGAAGGTTTAGTTACTTTAGTCTTATAACAACAGCTATCCCCCTTTTTATTTTTTCTTGATTCATAACCTTTTTTACAAGGAGGAGAAGGATTGCGTTTAGTGCATGATGATTTCTTAGGTGAAGGTGTGGTTTTTGTTGGTTTAATATTCATTTTTGAACAAATCTTTTTCATTAATGTATCTATAATTTTTGTAATTCTTTCATGATTTTTTTTGCCATCTTTTGTTTTTAGCTTAGGATCTACTAATGTCCATGCATCTATACCTTCAGTTAGCACACCATAATCATCTTTAAATTTTTGTTGATTAGTAACATTTACATATTGTAATCCAATATATTTTTCTAAAGGTCCTATTTTAATATCTTTTCTTACACTTATATCATCTTTCATAATATTTTTAATAGCTTCATAAAGATTAATCTTTTTAATACAAGGTTTGAATAATTTATGATTTTTTATATACTCAGCAGTTGTTTTATTAATCATAATCCCTTCATTATCATCAATACCTTGTTCAGTTATAACTATAGTTTCAGAAATTTTTTTAGATTTAGGAGTAAGTATATTTATATTACCATATTCATCATAAATTCCTGATTTAGAAAAAGACCCATCTTTTTTAATTGCAACTACAATATTATTCCAAGAATATTTTTTATTAAAGTCTTTTTCTATTTCTTTTTTTGTTTTTTTACTATTACTATACATGTCATCCAATAAATCTAAAATTGCAGGGTTACCTGTGATTACATCAAATTCAGTCCATTGACCCATTTTATATCATATACTTATAAATTAGTATAAATTGATACATTATAATTCAACCGAATAAAACCTATTTGATTTGTATTTATTCCAGATTTCATAAATTGCACTATACGTTTTTTTTGAATTTTTAATATTATAATCTAAATTTGTTATTACATTATATATATCTATTTCAATATTCGTAATTATTTCAGGTGCAAAGTATTTAAAACTAGATTGTATATTTAACATACTATTAATGTATGGCTGTATATCTACTGATTCTTCTCTTAATTTATTTAGTAATAATATTATATTATCAATTAATATACCAAGTTCTTTTCTTTTATTATTTTGTTCAAGTTTAAGGTAGTTATTAAATTGAGTATTAATTATTCCATCATTATTCATAATTTAATATAATAATAAATCTTTATGTTATATTAAATTTATTTATACTTTTCAAGTAAGTGCTGAAGATTTGTGATTTCACTTTCTTTTGTTTTCATCCAAAATTCATGTAATTCATCTTTTGATAAGTCCAGCGTTTTCATTATAGTTTTAAATTTATTGAGGTCAAATCTATCAACGCCTTTAAGCATTGCTGATGAATTCATATTTTTTGTATTATTTATTTGATTTTGTTTTTTATTAACAAAGTCATTAAGTTCCTTATTCAGTTTTTCTAGTTTTTGTTCTTTAACAAGTTCCCATACAGTTTGAAGTTCAACGGCATCTAAAGTTTGAGTTCCATCTATATCTAATCCATCGAAAATCTCTCTGTAATATTCTTCTTTTGATTTCTTTTTTTCTCCATAGCAGCTAAGTATTGCTCCCATATATTCTATAAGTATAAATATATTTATACACTCTTTTTTAAAAATATGTAAAAATCATAGCATATTATGCTAGTAATCTAATTGCGATAAAAAAAAATCTGTTGTAAATTCAATAAGATTTTCATGTGTGAGATAATTAGAGATGAAATATTTAAAATCTTCAATTTTGAAAAATTGTGCTGATTCATCAACGACTGTATGACCATAATGTTGCATGGTATTCAAAGCGTTAGTTAAATTATCTATTGTTTGAGAGTAGGGACAACTTTCGTGTGATACTTGACATCTGTAGTAATCTATTAATTTATTGAATTCAGTATTTAATGAGTCTTTATATAGATTTATGATGTAATTTTTATCAACTATAACCCAATGATTATTTTCTGTATTAACTTTATGGGCCCAGATTTCATGCTCCTCTGACAATAAGGCAATATCATTTTGAAATATATAATAAAAAACGCATGCGTAATTATAATATTCATTTGTTCTTATTGCTTCTAAAATTGCCATCTTAATATCATTGTTCATGTCAAGATGTGGAATAGATATTTCTTGATTATTCATATAATACTATAAATTTAAAAAAAGTTATTTAAATTTAGGGTATTATAAACTAAATTAATTTTTTAGATTTCATAACATTAATTATTTTAACACCATGAGTATTCTTATGAAATGATGTCTTAAATTTAGTATTAATATAAGAAGATACACAGCATAAACGATTGCATTTGTCAAGTATAATAGGATAATTACTTGATAATGAACAGTCAATAATTTTATGTATATTTGGTATGCCTTGAGTATTCTTAAAAATATTAATTAGAGTGATATATTTTTTTTCATTATCAATAATTTTAAAGTATATATAGAATAAAATACAATTTTCTACAACGACTCTCACGTCTTGATTTTCAAAAAATTTATATTTTTTGGTAACTTTATTCCATCTTTTTATTTGCACATCTAAGATATGACAATTATATACATCAATCTCATTTGTAATGTATTCACGACAAATTTCTCCTATTTTAACCATAATGATTTCCTCAATTTTAGTATAATTACACTCAGATTGTAATTTATTCAGTAAATTACTTGTTTCACACAAGTCTATTGAAAATTGCATTCTTTTTTGACTAAATGTATTATTAACTGCGTTTTTGATACCTAACCATACTTCTTCAATATATTTGTCAGGTTTATCTTCAGAAGTGCATGATGGCATTATAATATATCATAGATTAATCTTTATAACACGATAAAATAAAAAATTATATTTTATCTTATTATTTAGTTAAATAACCAGCTAACAATTTGTTTAAGCATGTGGTTATATGCAATATTTTGATTTCTGTATTCTTGAGGAGTATTATTTTGAATATTAGTGATTAAATCAGAAAGGTCTGAATATTCTTTTGCATAATTATTCCATAAAGATGATACAATTTGATAGCACTGATTTTCATCAAATGAATCCCAGTATGTAATATCAAAGTTATTTATCTGGGTCCAACAACCATAGGATGGTATTTTTCCATATAGAATTTTAAGACAACAGTTTCTGAAAATATGTTCATTATTTTTTGGAAATACATTTTTAAATGATTTTGTATACAATGATGAATAATAGCTATTATATAGATTATTTCCAGAATCAGTTATAGGACATTTATTGTTCTGTGCATAATCATAATTTACATAATTTGAATCGTTAGTATTTTTTTTGAACTTATCTTTCGATTCATCTTCTTCCTCACTTTCTTTCTCGCTTTCAGAGGATTCGCTTGAAGAATAATCACTTACAGAACTTTCGTTTTGTAGATTGCATGTATTTTCAGTATCGTTTACTTCTTTTGAGTGATTAGTTGGGATATTATATACTATTTCTTCATCTTCTGAAATTTCCCCTTCTTCTTTATAGATTGCTGTTTCTTGATACATTTTTGAATCTTTTTCACATTCATATTGGTCTAATGCAGAATAGCTTGGTAAGATAATTTTTTCTATTTTATTTACATCGGTTCCTTTTGTATTCTCATTAATGTGAATATCTGTCTCATTATTCTTTTTAGCTAATTCATTTTTATTTTCTTTTCTTTCTTCACTTCTTTTTTTAGCAAATTCCATGCATCTTTCAGTTAACGATTTTTCAGGAACATAATTATTATGCTTCACACATGTTTCTCCTTCAATACATTGTTTAATCATCTTCAATGTTCCATCTCTGAATGATACTTTTTTTTCAAGAAGATTGTTCTTAAAATTAACATATTTTAGTTGCCTTTTGGAATCATCAAGATTTTTTGTAAGTTCTTTATTTTGATGAACAAGTTCTAAATTTTTTTGATTAAGTTCCTTAATACGATTATAGTATGCATCTAGTTCTACTTTATTAAGGTCAACACCGTCCCACCAAGGGTCATCAAGATCTTTGTCTACTTGATCATTTACTTTTTTATCTAAAACAAACTCAGCTGATTTAAGAGAAACTAATTCGGATTGTAAGTTATAACATTGGTTCGTTTTCTGTTCATATTCGTCTTGAATAGTTTTATATCTTTCCATTAACTTATCAAATCTTTTGCAAAGTCTTCCATATTCTAGTTTAAGAAGCTTTGGATTAAATCCATTAGTGTTCTGGAATTCTTGTGTTTGGCTGTTGTTTTGGTTCATGTCCGTCATTATAAAAATATAATAATTTATCTTTATAATAAAATATAATCAAATTTGTATTATATTAAGGGTATTTCTTATACTAAAACCATTATATAATGGGATGCGTAACATCTTGTTTTAAATCTATATGGTATTTTATAACTGATAGATTTTATAAAATAGAAACAGTTGATAGCAGTGAATTAATAAAGATTGATTCTTTTACACCATGCTCATATCCATTTTGTTATAATATAACTTCTATATCAATAAATAAAAATATAGAATATATAAAATTTAGAAATAAAATATATTGTTCTAGAAATTGTCTTAATAGTCATAAAAGCATGAATTTTGGCGATGCAAATTACGAATCAGCTGAATATGCAGATTTATAAAGACATATTTGAGTCAATACTTTCAAGTTCATCTATAAATTCTTCTGATTCATTTATGCTTGCACTATCATCATAACTTCCACCTGTTTGATTAAGTTTATTCTTTATATTTTGCAAATTTTTTTGTTTATCATCAGTTGTTACAGATTCAGCCTTAGTTGCTTGTTCCACTTTATTATATAAGTTTTCTATATCTTTTAGACCATCTTTTGTAGTAGGTATCTCAGTTGTTCTACCATCATTATTGAAGAAGACTTCTTTACTGCCTTCTGTTAATTTAGGTATGTCACTATTTTGAACTGCTGTATATGAAGTTACATCCAAAAAGTAAAGTAATTTAATTATTAGTCCTAAATCAACAATATGAAATACTAATAATGATACCATAGTTGTTACAAAAGTTAATAGTGCTAAGAAAATTCTATCTTGCTTAACTGCTCTTATTATAATAATAATATCAAAAAATACGCCTACTACAGGTAAAGAAGCCAAAACAAAAAGATAAAGGAAAACCCAATCCATTTTTTTTGTGAAATCTTCAAATGAATGCCAGTCAAAATCATATAAATTTGCAATATCAGAAAATATTTTGGAAACTATAAGTAAACTATATTTTGGAAAATTAGTAAATACTTTAGAAGCAATTACTCCAATATTAGTAAGACAAAACATAACATTTTTATCAAGTGATTTGTGTATTTCTTTTAAAGCTGCTATTTCTTTATCTTTTGTTCCACCTCCTGTAATATTTTTTAAATTTAATGCATCTAATATATCATTAGATTCCTTTTTTGTAAGTCTTGAACTTCTAAATTTAATTTTATTTAATTCTTTTATTTTATCTGCAACTGATAGATTTTCCATAGAAATATTAACAACTTTTGAAAAGAATTTTGAAAAATCTTTTAGGTCAAGTGCAATACTTTTAAGATTTTTTTCAATATATTTTTTATGTTTGGGATCTTTAATTTTTTTAGAGATTTTTTTTAATAAAAACTCATATTTTTCCATTAATATATACAAAGAATTATTTGCTAAAATCTAACCCTTTTTCTTAAAACTAAGTTAATTGAATAAATATCTAGAATATATATAATATGGTAAAAACCATTCATGTATCTAAAATTATGAGTGACCAAGAAATAGCTAATAGAGAAGGTGAATATTTTGATGAAGAACATTTTGACCACATAATTGATGAAGATGCGGATGTTTACACTGATGATGGAAAGCTATTACTTAAGTTAAGAAAAAATGTTATACCTAAAAAATATACAGATATGGCTCTAACTTCATATAGAGATGCTGCAAAAAAAACACATGAAAATAGAGGAGCCGCTGCTGGAGAACTTGATAGAAATAAAATGAACAATTATATTGGAGAATTTGTGGATCAGGGAAAATTTAGGACAAAATTTATATCTAATACAAGTGGTAAACAGAGTAAACAGGCTACTTCTAATCTTTCTCCTTCAAATATAATAGGTTTTTATGATAAACCAGACCGAAATCTATTGGGAAAAGGCCCTCCTTGTAGATTAACTGCATTCAATAGAGATAATCCTGACTTGTGGGAAAAATCAGTTCCTTTTATTAAAGAAATAGATAGACTTTTTAAAGAGTTAACTCCCGAAGCTCATAAAAATCAATTTAAAAAATGTCAAGCTGTTCCTAATTTTGCAATAGCCGATACAGCCTATTCGACTGTTACAATAAATTATTCATGGAGAACTGCATTACACAAAGATAAGGGAGATTTTGAAAAAGGCTTTGGTAATCTTATAGTTGTTGAAGATGTAGATAATCCTAATACTTATAGAGGTGCCTATACAGGATTTCCTCAATATGGAGTAGCTGCAAATGTAAGAACAGGTGATTTTCTTGCCATGGACGTTCACGAGTGGCATACTAATACGGAATTTTATCCTACAAATCCCAACATTAAACTAGATCATACAAAAAGAAACGTTAAAAATGATTGGCACTATAATAGATTATCAATTGTTTGCTATTTGAGAGACAATATGATTAGATGTAAAAATTTGGAAGCAGACCAGTCTTTGCCTAAACAAAAAGGTGGAGGAAACAAAAAATTAACAAAACTGGAAATTATAAGACAAGAAATATTAGATAAATTCCCTCCAGAATTAATTGCTATTCTTAGAAAGAATGATTTATTTGATTAGTTAATATTGATATCTCCATAATCATCAATATTTCCTATAGGTTTGTATTGAAGATCATATATAATTCCTTTTGAATAGTCCATATAATATTTTTTGCTTCCCACTAGTTCAAGTTCTAAAGCATCTTTATCGATATCATCATCTTCACAATCATTTGATTTTACTGTATTATCTTCACTATAATCAACTTCATTATCATTGTTATCTTCAATTATTTCTGTTTCTAACTGTAATTTAGGTAAGCTATTAACAATATCCATATCAGGTTTTTCACCATCAATGCTTATATTTTTTCTAAATTCTTCAGGAATATCTATATCATAATTTAGTTCTTTTTTAAATAAATCTGAGTTAGGATATAAACTATTTAATTTATCTTCAATCTTGGTTTTTTTTGTTTTATTAAGTTTTATTTTTAGTTTGGGCTTTTTAACTGTAGTTTGGCTTTGCATATTTTGTAATCAAGATTTTTTATTATTAAATATTATCAAATTTAAATATTTAATTAAAAATAATTAAATATGTATAATTTAAATGGATGAAAAAGAATTACTTTTAGATAATGTAAAACAAATTCCATATAATTACCAAGATGAGAAAAAAGAATTAACAGAAATTCTAAAACAAACGAGAGAAATTAATGAAATTCAAGCAGAACTTGCAAGTATTATAAATATTCAAGATGAAGATATAAAACATATTAATATGAATACCGAACAGACTGTAGATTTAGCTACACAGGCAAATCTACACTTACAAGCTGCATCAGGAAAAAAATTTAAATTTACACCACTTTTAATAGGAGCATCTGTAGGAGCAGTATTAACATTACCTGCAACTGTAGGTGCAGCTGCAGGAGGGGCAGTTGTTGGATATGCTGCTGCGGGAGGAGGATTACTAGGAGCCTTTATAGGTAAAAAATTAGCTTAGTTAATTAATTAGCAGATTGTAATGATTCTCTGTAAATTTCTTTTACACTTTTTAATGCTTTAAGTAAAGCTTTGGAACTTTCCACAGCTTCCGCTTTTTTTATCTTTTCTAGTTGAGCTCTCTCTTCTTCATACTCTTTTCTTTTTTGACTTTCAATACCTTTTGAAAGCCATTTATTAATAAGCATGTTAAGACTTAGAATAGTATTTACATCATGGGTTTGATTGTCATAAACTTTATCAAGTAGTTCAATTAATTCAGCGCTTTTAAATGTAAGTTTATCGAGAGGAATAAAATGAGAATTAATCAATATACCAGTTCCTCTCCTTTCTTTAACATTAGATTGGTGTTCACGACAATATTCTAAATCTGATGCATTAAAATATTTTTTCTTTTTTTGTTCATTAAATCCAGATGAAACTTTAAATTTTACATATGTTCCTACTGGATATTTTTCAATATTTTCTAAAGATTTATTAATGACTTTAGGTGCAAAAACAATTAAATATGGTCTTGGTGTTTCTTTTTTGGTATATTTTTTTGTTTCGGCTTGTATTTCTTTTATGAATTGCATGCCTTCTCCCCGATGAAATTTATCATGAACAGCAAGGTCATTTATATTTACTCCTATGAGTTTATTATCTTTTTTTGATGAAATATGTTTAGAAATTTTACCTGTAAAATAAATAAATTCCTGGTCACAGTCTAAAAGAACATTACTTGTAGATGTCATTAATACTTACTCATATAAAATTATTTTTAAATAAAAACATGAATTATTTAAATTAATAGTAATTATTAACTTAAATTATTAAATCAATTGTTTACAAATATATTTTTATTATCACTCTAATTTCTTAAAATGATTATCTATATTATTAAAATTAAAGTTCAGTATCTTTATTGCTATTATCTACATTTTCATCACACTGTTGAAATTCTTCACTTGTAGATTCATTTGGGTCTGATTCAGATTCATATTCGCTATCAGATGAGTCATCTGAACTTGAACTACTTGAACTTAGCGGATTTTCTCCCGAATCACTATTATTAAAAATTTCAGGTTCAGTTTTGTTTACAATTTCTTCTACAAATTCTTTTTCACTATCAATACTCTCACTATCTTCATTTACATATTTTACTTCTCTAACTAGAGGACAATCTTCAAGTTTTTTAATATTAGGTATTTCACTGAATTCTTGAGAATTGACTACATCAACATCATTATCCTCAGAATCTGAATCATTAATTAGACAAGGAGTTCTTTCATTAGCTAAAATTGTGTTATCAGCCAAAAAAGGACATCTTTTGTAAGACTCAGTATCATTTTCCCATGTATTAAATGCTTTAAGCGATTTTGAATAAGGCACATCATGAACCGACCTTTTGTTAAAATGCTTTAACTCTTTGATATTTTTACATTCTAATTCCGTTACATTTACTTCGTACCCATTCACTTTTGCTAATTCAATATAGTTTTTATACATCCATGTTTTTTCAAATGTTCCTATAACATAAATACGTTTATCTTTATTTTTCAAAGCATGTAGGAAGCAACTCATGGTATCTGCTTCTGCTTCGGCTAAATTTTTACCATCGAATTTAAATTCCCCATCTTTAATAAAAAAATCATTTACATCACAAATCACGAATTCTCTGTTTAGGTCTGATTCGAGATAATACACATAACTTCTTTTTCCTACACCAGGAACACCTCTAATAATTTTTACTTTTTTATTATGTGGTTCATTATAACGTCTTTTAAATACTTTTTTGAAATCAAGAAGTTTATAAACATTATGTAAAAACAAACCAAATTGAAGTAATACAACCGAACCAATAAATCCAAGAGATAATTTTCCCATGGATTCCATAATTTGATGTTTTAGTAACACCTGGTCTTCATAATATACGGTGTTAAACTGTTCTTCGTAGACATATTCAGGATCACAGTAATATAAATCAGTGCACATTATATATATATTATATTCCTTTTTATCTTTATATAATTTTCATGTAATTAAAATTTGATTATTATATAAAAACACAGCTTGTTTTATATAAAATGTCTACGTTAACTGTTATTGATAAAGAATATACTGGTAGTAAAAAATTTTCGGAATATCCTTTTCCACTATCAGATTTTCAGAAAAATGCAATAGATGCATATTTACGAGGAGATAATGTATTTATTGCTGCTCCAACAGGTTCAGGAAAAACACTTCCAGCTGAACATTCATTAAGACATGCTATTAAAAATGGTAAAAAAACAATATATACATCACCTATTAAGACACTTTCTAATCAAAAATTCAAAGAATTCAGGGAAAAATTTCCAGAAGCAGATGTTGGTATTTTAACTGGAGATATTAAGTTTAACCCTGATGGAAATCTTTTAATTATGACGACAGAGATTCTTAGAAATCTATTATTTAATAAAAAAATTCAAGATATTCAGAATAGGGTAGAAATTGAAATTGATATTTCAAAGGATTTTTCACTCATTGTATTTGATGAAATTCACTATATTAATGATAAAGATAGGGGTAAAGTATGGGAAGAGTCTATAATTTTGATTCCAGACCATGTTCAAATTATGATGCTTTCTGCAACTATTGATAACCCTGTAGAATTTTGCGATTGGGTTAGACAAGTTAAAGATAGGAATATAGTTTTATCTTCTACCTATAAAAGAGTTGTTCCCCTGAAGCATGCAGTGTATACTCATTATCTTGATAGTTACATGAAAAAAACTAAAGAAGTTGCAAAATGTCTAAAATATAATAACCAGTTATCTATATTTAGTGATGAAAATAATCCTTTTGATGCTGAAACTTATCAAAATGTTTTACATCATCTAAAGAATACATATCAAGGATTATCAAGAAATCATGTTTATCGAGAACTTATTGATTATCTTACTAAACATAATATGACACCTTGCATATTCTTTTGCTTTTCTAGGAAAAAATGTGAACAACATGCTAAAGCTATTCCACAATCTTTATTAGACCAAAATGAAATATCTGAATTAAGAAAAATTGTTTACTTTAATCTTAAAAAATGTGATCAATATGACTCATATATTAAACTTCAGCAATATGATACTCTTATGAAATGTATGGAAAAAGGAGTCGCTTATCATCATTCAGGTTTACTTCCTGTTTTCAAAGAAATTATAGAAATATTGTATGCGAAACAGCTTGTGAAAGTGTTATTTGCAACAGAAACATTTGCTGTAGGTGTCAATATGCCTACAAAAACAGTTGTCTTTACAAGTATTGAAAAATTTTCGGGTAGTGATTTTAGATTTCTCTTTACTCACGAATACTTACAAATGGGAGGTAGAGCAGGTAGAAGAGGAATTGATAAAGAAGGAACCGTTATTTTACTACCGAATATACATGATTTACCCAATACTCATATAATGAACGCACTAATTAATGGTAACTCACAAACAATTCAATCGAAATTTACGCCTGATTATCAGCTTTTGCTTAAAGTTATGTTAACCAATTCTTCAATTGATAATATTATTAACAAATCATTAGTTACAAAAGAAGTTGATAGTCAAACTCTAAATATTAATAAAGAGCTTAAAGAGATTATACTACCTACAAAAGATTTTTCAATATGCGAAGAATATGAACAATTAAATAATCAAAATCAATGTGATGGGTTAATAAAAATATCTCAATCTGTTTTGAAAAAAAATAGAAAAAGAGCAAATAAAATTAAATATCAGGATGGATTTCAAGAGCTATATAATGAGTATTTAAAAGTAAAGCCAATTATTGAAAAATATACTAAATTGCAGAATCAACTGAAAAATTGTGGTAACTTTTTGGGAAAAGAAATAGCGGATGTATGTCTTCTTTTGCAAAATAATGGTTATATTACTGATTCTAAAAATATAAGTAAAGATAACGTGACTATGAAAGGAATTATTGCGAGTGAAATTAATGAGTGTAATGAAATTTTACTAACAGAATTAGTATTTAGTAATTTATTGGATACGGTTGAATTCAAAGATTTAGGAGCAATTCTAGCCGTTTTTGCAGATAGTAAGCCCGTGAAAGGAAATAAGTCTGACACACATACTGATGCATATCGACCATATCAATATATAAATTATATTGATAATTTAGAAAATACTGCACGTGTGTGGAGTAAACAAGAAAATGATTTAAGACTAAGTATCAACTCTGAATGGGATATTAATACATATTTAATGGAAGCTACTTACCAATGGCTAGATGGTTCAGCTTTTGAAACAATTACATATGAATATAATCTATTTGAGGGAAATCTAATTAAAGATTTTATTAAGATTTACAATTTATCTGCAGAGATTGAAAAGGTTGCTACTATACTCAACAAAACACATTTACAAGTTGAATCTGCAAAACTACGTGAAAATATAATTAGGGATATTGTTAATATTGAATCACTTTATATTAAATAATTTAAGTAACATTTCTGCAATATATTAACATAAAGATATTTATACTATTATAATTATGACTATTAATACTGGTTATAATTATAATAAATTTTTTTTCTTCTAAAATTGCTAACTGTGAAGGTAGTAATCAATCAGATAAGCCATCTTCAAAAGTAACTGTAGCAAATAAAAATATTGAATGTGAATCAATATTAAAAAGTTTTGTAGATTGTCTTCAAGAAAATTCATTTAATATTACATCGGAGTATAGATGTTACGATATTGTAAATAAATACAGAAAATGTTTATGTTTTAAACATCTTTAATTTTATTACATCCACTATTATCAATTATATATTGTAATTCTTTTACGAGTTCACTTGTAGATGTTTTAAATGCTTCAGGGACGAATGCGTGTATAAATGCTTTTAGAGAACCCACAAAAAGTTTACCAGATAAAGTTAGAGATAATTGAGCATGTTCAATATAACTTAGACAATTTTCATTAGGATGTTTAAAAATAGAATATTGATTAATTTGTTGTCTCATATTTTCCATTGCATCTGCCATTGTATATTACTAACTTATAAAAAAATCTTTAATATTATTTCATTACTCAAGTGCTAAATTATCAAATTGAATTATAATACTTTTATCTGGTAAATGAATGTTTGGTTTACCATTAATCTTTACTTTTTCAAGTTGATATAATAATAAAGTTGTTATTACTTTATCATTATTAATTATTAAAATTTTTTTATCTTCTATCTTAATATCATACATATGATTAATTTTATTATGAATAATTGATGTTCTTATAGTTACCTTTTCTTCAGGAAAATATAGAAATAATTTGTTAGATTCTATATCAGCATCATAAATAAAGCAACTACTGCTATATTCATTTGATGTATAAACCTTATATGCCAATACTAATTTATGTATATCTCTATACGCCTTTTTTAAATTTTGATTGTATTGGTTTATATAATCTAAACCATTATTCTTAGAATAAACACTATCATGAGTTGTATTTTCTTCTAATCTATTAATTATAGTATTTGTTCTTGTGTAAAATATTTCTTGATTGATTAAATCAGCTAATCTTCTTAGGGGAGATGTAGCATGACAATAATTATTAATTCCCAATGATATATGTGTGTTTTTTTCAAAGGAATATTGTGCACATCTTGACCTAATAATACTAAGAAAATTGTCTAACTTTACATTACCTATTGGAACGTAGGACAAATTATTTTGCTCTTGTATTCTATAAACAGGACTCTTACCTTCTTTCGACAATATATTACAAAATTCAGTATTATAAATTATCATTAATGCTTCTATAAACTTATGCGAATCTTCTATTTCAATTTCCTGATGTGTAATTAATTTATATACGTCTTTGATGATAGGTGCATATTTAAAATATCTTCTAGGATAGTTATCATAACTGTAGTTTTTTGTTATTTTTCCATATGTTTTTCTTAATCTAGATGATTGTATTTTTTTATTAATCGTGTCATATTTTATTTTGATAGAAAGCATTAATCTCATCTCTTTTTCGATAAGAGAACCGTATTTACTTGATATTATTGTAGGAAGCATATGTTTAATATAATCAGTTAGGTAAATAGATGTAATGTTTTGAACAAGGTCCAACATATTAAGATTTTTTAATAAATAATATACGTCTGCAATATGAATATCAATAATAATTGTATCTTTTTCTCTATATATGGAGAGTGCATCATCTATATCTTTACATCCTTCAGGATCAATTGAAATAATATCCTTTTTAATTAGTTCTCTATTATGAACGGTTTTTAATATATTATCAAATAAAAGGGGAATATGTTTAAATTGATATTTTAAATTATATACTGGTAAATTATATTTTAATAATATTGCTTCTTGTATAGCTTTCAAATCATTAATTGTTCCTAATATATTGTTAATATTTCCATGAGCGAAAGTATCTTTTTTATCCCAATTTATATAGTCGACGGTTGCAATTACATTGTTATCATATTTTCTTTTAACTGTTGAGCATACTAAACATTTAGGATATTTTCTATTAATTGGTTTGAAAACATAAGTAGGCACACCTTTTTTATTAGGTTTAAATTTATATTTTGAAAATAATTCTATTTCTCCTATAACTTTTTTAGGAAATTTAATTTCACCTATAGGAATGATAATATTATCTCTAATGATGACTGTTTGGCCGTTAAACATACCTTTAATTTTTTCAGGTTCTTCTAAATTAATTATCTCTGAATCATTATTAAGGCTATATTTGGAATAATCTTGGGCATCTACATTAAGATAAAACATAATTGATAATAATTAATTTTAATAATTATAATCAATTTTTTATTGTATAGATTTATCTATAATTATTTTACGAAAAGGTGTTAAATTAATACTTAATGAGGGAAAGTCTTTTGTTGTCTTAATAGATCTGTATAAACTTCAACCTAACTTACGAAAAAACATAGCATGTTGTTCATGCATATACTCCTTCTACTATTTGTCTATATGTAATAAATGAAGTAATAATGATATAAGTTATCATGATATATTTTAAATTAATAATATATTGTATTAAAAGCAAATTTTAATAAGTATTAATTATGACTAGCACATTGTCTATTGTATTGATGGGATTTTTTAGTTCAATATCAACAAGCTATATTTTAGATAATATCTTTAAAAGAATTGTTAAAGATAATGCCAGATATTTTTTATTGCATGTTTGTCTAAATTCTTATGTAGTTTTAACGACATATGACGATATGACTAGATTTTTTTTAAATCCACAAGTTGATTTTTCGCAATATACCAAAAGTAGTCTCGATAGTGCGAGTGTTTGTATTGGATTTCATATGTATCACTATCTTACAGAAGATCTGGATTGTGAAACCAAAATACATCATATTGTAACTGTATTTATTACAGGTTCTACAGCATTGCTTATTCCTACTGGTAGCACTACATCGGCTATAAATTTTATTATGTGTGGTTTACCTGGAGGAATTGACTATTTTATGTTAGTTCTATGTAGGTATAATTTAATGAAATCTATTACTGAAAAATATATAAATAGATGGCTTAATCTGCTTATAAGAATGCCTGGAATGATGCTTATAACATGGTATATTGTGTTAAATATATATAATGGAAATATTATATGGAAATCCTATATATTGACTATATGTGCTTGCTTGCTTATGACTATTAACTCTATATATTATTGCAATAAGACAGTAGGAAATTATCATGTTAGAAATTATCAACAAAATATACATAAGAATAGCTAAATTTAAAGTAGCGTTTTTATAATGCTTGTATAATATATATGCCCTGCCATATTAAAGTCTATTTATTTAATGATACTTATAATTACCTTAATACAAATGAAATTCTTAGCAAAATAGCTGAAGATACAGAAACAAAAATACAGTATATTAATAAAAAAACTAATTCATATATTATTATAGAAGGAAAATATGAACCTTGTCATAAAGCAAGAATTATATTACAAGATATTGAAAAGGAATTATATTCAATAGCACATAACGATTTATATGATAAATAAATTTGATATTAAATTTAATATGAAATTTAAAGTAAATAATGACTTATAGTTGTTTGCAAAAAAAACATGTTTATAATGACCCATTTAAACATTTTCACAGCTGTCCTAGAAAACATAAAATTCGTAATAAAAGAGAACGCTACTATGATGGAAATGTATTATGCATTAAAATAGGAGATAGAACATTTAGATACCCACCTAAAGGAGGTGTAATTATATTTAATAAAGATAAAACTAAGGTTCTTATGGTAAGAAATAACTATCATCCTTATGAACAATGTCAAAAATGGGGATTTCCTAAAGGACATTGTAAAGAATCTGAAAAATATTATGAATGTGCGACACGTGAATTAAAAGAAGAAACAGGTATGAATATTAGAGTTAATAAAGATGATAAATTCGTAGTAATTAATAATTCCAAATATTACATATTTTGTCTAAACTCAGACTTAATTAATGAAATAGTTCCTATTGATACTAATGAAATTAATAAAGTGGAATTTAAGCCTGTTGATATTGTAGGTTCTATTAAAATGAATAAAGAGGCTATTTTGCTTTTAACTAAAAAACTTGATTTTGCAAAAAAACTTGCGAAACCATTAAATCTTTAAAATAAAAAGATTTTTTATTTAAAGACTAACTATTAGATTGTATAACATATGTTTGGAGCTACGGTTAATATTCTTTTATTAGGAACATTTATGGGTTTACTAACTCAACCTATTTTTAATCTTCTTGGTATTTTTACTGGAGAACAAGCAATTCAATATTATGCAGAAGTTCACCAAAGTAAATGGAATTCATTTATACATACTCTTGGAATGCCTTTTACATATTATGGTTTACTTCTATGTGTTCCTACTCTCCTGAGTAATAATAAAATGACAGTTGCAAGATTACAGCTGTTTTTTTATCCATATTTTATAAGTTATTATATGACTCTTGATTTTTTTACAGGAATTTTAGTCGCTCTATGTTATTTACCTAGTCAGATTTATGCAATAAGATATTACTATAATTCTACAAATAAAATAAAAACTAAATTATATGGATTTTTGGTTGCAACTACAGCATTAACAATACAAGAGGTATTTGGTCATTGGTTAGGAGGAGATGCACCATCTAGAATCGAAGCTATTCCTAATGCTATATGGCATTCAGGATTTTATTCAATATGGCATCTTTTAAGTTAGTATTTATACATCGTCATCTTCTTTTAGATGGAAGTAACCTAAATAGTCAAGCACCAGTAAATTTACGTCTTCTGGAATCTTCTTACTAAGACTAATCTTGATATATTCTTCCCATGTATTTGCTTTAGAATACTCTTTTTTAAATTTTTGACTCCATTTATTTCTCCAATAAGTATTTTGAAAATGATGACTTTTTTTCAAAATATTATCAATACTTATTTCATAACTGTAACCAAAAATATTTCTGTTATGAAATATTAGATTAGAAAACGGTATTTTTACCAATCCTAGTAATTCATCTCTATCATTATACCAATACACAGAGGCTATAAGAGTTTTATATTTGTAATCAATAAGTATACAGTCTTGATGTCTAATAGATAACCCAGCTGATTTAATTAATATATGCGAATCATTACATTTTTTTAATAGAAACTTTAATTTTATATCAGATAAATAGGTATATGTTGACAATGGAAGAACACCTAGATTAATTTCTCTTCGGTCTTTATCTTTTAGCGCAAATTGTTTACAATCTTTACAATGAATCCATCCATAAAACATATATTTACCTATAAATGAGTCTAGGTAAGTATCCTCTAAATCAGTGTAAAATTTATTACAAATATAACAAGTATTCATAGTAACAAAAGTTCCTCTTCGAAACGCATTTTTAGCGTTATGTAACCCTGTTTCTACATTAGTTTTTCCAAATTTTAATAAATCTTCTACAAAATTTTTTACTTTAGGAAGTTTATCATTTTTATTAACAAATACATCTTTCCATAAATAAACATCACCAAAGAACTCAAATGTTTCTTCTGAGCAATACATGAAATTCATCAATTAAAAAATAAAAGGAATTTTTTACATTATCAAATTTTAATTATTAATTATAATATCCTTCTACTTGAAACATTCCCCATGCCAAAAGAATATTCTTAATAATTGATTCAGGGATATTCTTGTGAACACATACTTTATAAAATTCTAACCAACCATTCGCATGTAAATAGTGCTCATCAAACCTTTTTTTCCACTTATCAAACCAAACTTTATTATTTGCCAAATGGGAATTTTTAATCGTTTTATTGATAATACAAGAAGAATCAAATCCAAATAAATTTCTATTATGAAAGATTACATTAGATATTGGAATAGATTTAGAAAGCCATGGAATATAATTTAGGTCAGACACATATGGAGTTTGATTAGGATTAACACTTAAAGAGGAAGGCCAACTAACGACTACACATGAAGTATTATACTTATTTTTCCATTCAATACTATTACTACTATCATCATCAATACGAGCCACTGTTTGCACATAGGGAGATATATCCTTATTGGATGATTTTCGCCAGAAGTAAATATTTTTAGTTGTGAGGTCATGAGTAATTGAGAAAGGTAATGTAGGCATAGCCATTTCTTCCATTATTTTTGCTACTCTTACATATTTTTCACAATTGTCACAGCAAATCCATCCATGCCGATTACGTCCCATAATATTATCAATTTGAACTTCTTTTGTAATTAAATTAGGCTTTTCACACACATAGCAATAGTCTGCCTGCACAAATGTCATTCTCATAAGTGACCATCTTGCATCAGTTATCTTTTTAAACATCTGATTAACAAAGTTTTTAGAAAATTCTTGGATGGCAGTCATGTGCAAATCTATAAGAATGACCGCTTTAAAATTAAATTTAAAATATCAAATTTTCATATAAAGAATAGATAAATACATAGTTTATAATTATGGGTTCAATTTTAAGTTCACCTGAAGACATCAGTCTTGATGAGACTACATATAGGATATTAAGTTACAATGTAGAATGGGGATTTTTAGATATTCCCGGAGATATCAATAGCGATAGTTGTGGTCATCCTATACCTAACACAAAAGAAGCTCAGCAGACACATCTAACTCTTATTTCTAAAAATATAGGAATAGTTAATCCTGATATTTGTTTTTTGCAAGAGATGGGTAGCTTAGATGCAGTAAAATTTTTATCCAACCAACTAAAAAAATTATTCAATCTAGATTATGATGTATGTTATAGTAATGGCGATGAAAAAGGTCAACAAGGTGTAGGACTTCTCGTTAGAACGACTATATCTCATAAATGTTCGATTGTAAATATTCCTAATTTTAGACTTAATAGAGCATTAGGTTTAACCTTACAGGAAGGAAGCAGAACATATAAAATTGTAGGCGTTCATCTTAAATCATTATATGATGGTAAAATTGAAAAAGATGAAGAAGAACAAAGTCAGCAAATTCAATCAGTTCTTGATTGGATTGACGAATCTGATGATGCTATAGTATGTGGAGACTTTAATAATGTTCCTGGAAGTAGTCCAATAAAAAAAATGACTGATGCTGGATATGAGGGTATTTTATCTTCTGAAAAATATATTCCTAATATTACAGGAAATACGTTTACTGAATTTCATGGTAAAAATGGTAAAGAATCAGGTTCTCGTATTGACTACATATTTAAAACAGACGATGTATCTTTAGTAAGTTCTCATATTATTAATCTTGATAGGGAAGCCACTAATAGTAATCCTAAATTAAGAGGAGAATCAAGTGATCATTTACCTGTATTAGGTATATTTAATTTGTAAATAAAAATATTAAAGATTAATTAATATTATAATTTAGTAATGAAGTTAGAAATTGATTTTGAGATTAATCCATGGGCTTCTAACCTTAAAAAACCTAATATGGCAAATTATCTAAATACTTTATTACATATAGGATATTTAGCATCTACAGCTGTAAATGTGACAAGTAACAACAGCTATACAGAAAAAATATTAGGTATTCAGCAGGAAAAAAATGAAGCTTGTTTAAATAATGCTATAAGTAAATTTGACGATGTTTGTTTTAATATTAAAAGTGAACTAAATGATATTAAAGAAAGTAATAAGAAAAATGCAAACCAAGTCGAACTAGTCCAGAATAAATTTGTAGATATAATCCAAGATTTTACAGGAAAAACAAAAACATCTGTATCACGTGGTGATATTGCTGAAAATTATTTAGAAGAAATTTGCGAGAATTCTTTTCCTCAAATTACTGTTGATAGGTCCTCAGGAAAAGCTCACGAAGCAGATATTCAATTAAAATCTCCTAATAATCCTACGATTATTATTGAATCTAAAAATTACACATCGGTAGTTCCTTCCAAAGAAATAGTTAAACTTAAGGAAGATATGAAGAGAACTAATATTAATTATGCTATTTTCTTTTCTTTTAATAGTAGAATAACTGGTAAAAAAAATATGGAAATAGAGGAAGACGATGGTAAAACTATTCTATATATTGGCGATATGGGATTTTCCCCAAATTTTATAGTGCTTGCTATAAAATGTATAATTGAAATCGCAAAGATTAAGACAAGTCAAAAATCAGTTATTACTAAAGAGATTGTTCAGGATAAAATTAATCAAATCATAATAGGTCTCAGTAAATTGACAGACGTAGCTGCACAATTTACTAAAACAAGAACCTCGCTAATAAATGAAGAAAATATAATTAAAAATGCACTAGATAATATTCATATGTATTACATTACAAATGAGGCTCAGATACAAAAAATAATTAGTGATATTGAAAGAGACATAAATTTTAAACTTGCAGATATTAGTAATATTAAATATGAAGAAACTGATAATATAGAATCATTAATTTCTAATATTGATCAAAAAAAACAATCTATGATGAGAAATATTTTTGTCCAAATATATTCCAATAACTTTAAAGTTGCTAAATCAGAAATGAATATTCATAGTTTTGATGTTTATAATAACTTGGGTAAAATAGTGTCTAAGATAAATATTAAAACTAAAATTAAGCTCTCAATACCTAGTATCTTCTGTGAATTTGAAATTAATAAAAAGAATAGTGTTCGTATCTTAGATTCATATTTTAAGATGCTTGAAAAAATATAATTGATATATTAATGATATTACTATTAAAATATTATTTTAATAAAAATATAGTATCTACAAGTTCTATTATTATATTTTTTTGTTTCTTAGGATTTATAGGTTATATTTATTTACCTTTGGTTTTAACAATAGTCATTATTGACTTATATCTTTTTACAATTTTAACTAATTTTCGTATAAAAAAAAGTAGATGCAAAAAAAGTCAATGTAAAATTGAAATTGTTGCTGAAGGACGTGAATTATCTAAGACAAATGATTTAGCTAAAATGATAGTTGAATATGATAATAAATTGAATTCTTAATAATACAGATATAATAAGTAAAATAAATTCTGTAAATATAGTAAGATGTCGAATAATACTTTAAATTATGAACAACAAAAAGGCGGTAGATTAATAGGGCAAGGAACTTATGGATGTGTTTTTAGACCTAATATTCCTTGTTCCGAAGGTAAATTTAGTGAAGAAAGTGATAATTTTATAAGTAAAATTGTAGATGATAACCATATACAAAGTGAATTTCACATTATATCAAATTGGAAGTTATCAAAAATTGACCCTGAACAAAAATTTATAATATATCCTATCGAAAATTGCGAAATTTCTGAAGATGTTGATAATAAACATATTTATGATTGTGATATTCTTACTGAAACTGTAGAAGATTTTGATGATGATGATGATACCGAGAAAAAAAATGAAATGAAAAAAAATATGCATGAATTATTTCATAATGTAATTCAAAAATATGGTGGTAAATCTTTAACAGATTTCAGGACCACTTCTACTAACTATTTAAAAAAATATCAGTGTAAAGATTATGTTTTATTGTATTTATCATTACTAAAAGGTTTGCTACTTCTTTATGTAAATAAACTAAGTCATAGAGATATTAAATATCCTAATCTGATTGTATATGAGAAAGATGGTGTGCATCTTGGAAAATATATCGATCTTGGTCTCATGGCTAAATTTGTAGAAGGAATTGATGAAGAAAATAATAATTGGTCTAATTGGTCAGGAACTGATTATGCGTATTGGCCTGTTGCTCTAGATGCATACTGTTCTATTGAGGATGGCTTATATACCAAAATAAAAAAAGCTTTAGATAAATCATCTGATCTTAATGAAAAAATAGCATTTATTTTTAATAAGGCAGATGAAATCTGTAATAAATTTGTTAGAGCTAAATGGTATACGACAAAAAAACATATTGAATTAATGTATAAAAGTTATGTAAGATTCTTATTAGATTTATTTATTCATAAAAAATACGATAAAAATAATATTATAGATAAAGAAATACAGCATAAATGGGATATATTCATGTTAGGTGCATTATTCTCCGAAGAAATTAAACATCAAATAATTGATGAAGATGATGATGGAGAATTTGATGATTTTAATGAAGATTTTGCAGATTTGGTAGCTGAAATGACAAGTTTACATCCTATAGAACGTATTACAGTTACTGATTGTGTTGATAAGTTTATGAAAATAATAAAAAAACATAAAGTTCCATTAGATATTTCACAAGAAGATATAGATAATAATCAAGATGAAATTGATATAATTCTAAGTAAAGGTCACTTATAATACTAATTAATTATAGTTTATTATAATTAATCCGTATTTATTTGTAATTCTTGCTGAAACTCAATTGTTCCATTATTTGATAGCCTTCCTACACAAAAAGGATTCTCTACATCAGTTGTATAAATCATATTGTTATTATCAATTAAATAATCTTTACCTTCAATATTAGTTAACTGGCATTTAATAAATTTATCATTGTCTGTATATTCCTCTGAGTCATCAATTCTTCCATGTTTTAGACAACCACAATGCTTTCCACAAAACTCAGAACCAGGTTTTCTTCTTCTTGTGCATTGTTGCATGTCTGCTTTTCTTGCCATACAAAGTTCTTCTTTTTTAACTACTTTATTTTTTTTCCTTGCTCGTTTTTTATTAAATACATTAAGGTCGACTTCATTATTATCAATATATTTTTGTCTAAGATTATCCAGATTAAGATTATATTCCTCCGATATATTTTTCAAAATAGATTCAACGTGGGTATTAAATATATGCATCAAGCCACTTAGTAACAATTCATTGTTTAAGTTAGGTAATTCGGTTTGAGACATAGTTGTCATTTAATTATATTATGATTACAATTTTAAATATAAATATCAAATTTATTATTACTTAAAGAGAAATAATGTTTTAAGTAATTTTATTTTGACTATTTAAACATACTTAGTAGATAAAGATAAAATATTATCAAAAAATTTGAAATATTTTTAATATGTATTGTCAAAATATGACTTAATCCATAATGAGTCTATCTGAAAATTCTGATTCTTATACTACAAAAGCTCCCAATACAATTAAAGATACTGTTGTAAAAAAACTATGTAGTAAGTTAGAAAAACAAAAAAATGACATTCTCCAAAGTCAGAATCTAGAAAAATCATGGGTAAAGATATCAAATGGAGTGTCAGTTAAACTAAGGAAAAACACCCCTGTTATGGAATCTACATTTAGATTAGACAATACCTAGGTAAGACTGGATTAAGTTAATATCAAACTTAAAATATAATAAAGTCTAATATGTATTTAAACATATAAGTTTAGTTTTATTTTAAATGAAAGGTAAATTAATACTCGAAGATGGACAAGTTTTTAATGGTTTATTATTTGGAAAAGATACAAATATTGAAGGAGAAATCGTATTTAATACAAGTATGGTTGGATATCCTGAATCACTAACTGACCCATCTTACAAGAATCAAATTTTGGTTTTAACCTATCCAAGTATAGGAAATTATGGGGTTCCTCCTAATAAACTTAATTCTAAAACGCAGCTTCTAGAGTTTTTTGAATCAGATAAAATTCAAATAAGTGGTCTTATCATATCTGATTACTGTGATAATCATAGTCATTGGAATTCTAATAAAACTCTTTCAGATTGGATGAAAGAATCATCTATTCCTGGATTACATGGTATTGATACCAGAAAATTAACCAAAATTATTCGAGACAAGGGGACTATGAAGGCTAAAATAGTTTTTTATGAAGAAAAACCCACATTTACAATACCTAATAATGACCTTGTTCCACTTGTATCTCGAAAAGATGTTAAAAAATACAATAACACGGGTAAATACAAAATAATTGCAATTGATTGTGGTATAAAAAATAATATTATTAGAAAGTTATTAAGCTATCCTGATATATATCTTAAAATAGTTCCATATAACTATGTATTAAACGAAGATTATGATGGACTATTTATTAGTAATGGACCAGGTGATCCCCAAGATTGTCAAATAACAATCAATACAATCAAGGAACAATTTACTAAAAACAAACCTATTTTTGGTATTTGTTTAGGTAGTCAATTATTAGGACTTGCAAGTGGGTGTAAAACAGTTAAATTGAAATATGGTAATAGAAGTGTTAATCAACCTGTAATTGATCTAAAAACTAAAAAATGTTATATAACACCTCAAAATCATGGTTATGCTATAGATTTGGACACTCTTCAGGAAGGCTGGACTCCTTATTATATTAATGCGAATGATATGAGTAATGAAGGCATTATACACGAAACAAAACCATTTATAGGTGTTCAATTCCACCCAGAGGCTTGTGGAGGACCAACTGATACAAGTTTTTTATTTGATCAGTTTATTGATAGAGTTAAATTAATTGAAAATCATAATAAGATTGATAAAAGTTTTAGTTATTATTATCAAATAAGAAATAGAGATATAAGTAAGGTTTTATTACTTGGTTCAGGTGGTCTTTCTATAGGACAAGCAGGAGAATTCGATTACTCTGGTTCTCAGGCAATTAAGGCACTAAAAGAAGAAAACGTGGAAGTTATTTTAATGAATCCTAATATAGCTACAGTTCAAACATCAAAAAATATGGCTGACAAAATATATTATTTATCGGTTGATAAAAAAAGTGTTACAGAAGTAATTGAAAAGGAAAAACCAGATTCAATTATGATTAATTTTGGAGGACAAACGGCACTTAATTGTGCTATAAAATTATATGAATCAGGTGTCCTTGAACAAAATAATGTTAAAATCTTAGGCACAAGTGTAGATTCAATTGTAATAAGTGAAGACAGAAACAAGTTTGCCGCTCTTATGGAAGAAATTGGTGAACCTGTAGCAAAAAGGTTTGTCGTTAAGTCAACTGCTGATATAGACACAGCGGTAAAAGAAATAGGTTTTCCTATGATATTACGAAATGGTTTTGCTTTAGGAGGATTGGGCTCATGTTTTATTAATAACAAAGTTGATTTACAAGATAGACTTACCGAACTACTAAAATATTCTAACAGTGTATTAGTTGAACAATCTGTGAAAGGATGGAAAGAGGTTGAATATGAAATTGTAAGAGATTATTCTGACAATTGTATTGCTGTCTGTAATATGGAAAACTTTGACCCTCTTGGTGTTCATACTGGCGATTCTATTGTAGTCGCTCCTTCTCAAACTCTTTCAAACAGTGATTACTATCGACTAAGAAATAGTGCTATTAAGATTGCAAAAAAATTGAATATAGTAGGAGAGTGTAACGTTCAGTTTGCTCTTAATCCTAATTCCAATGATTATATTATCATTGAATTAAATCCAAGGCTATCACGAAGCTCTGCATTAGCTTCCAAAGCGACAGGATACCCATTAGCATATGTGGCTGCAAAGATTTTGTTAGGCAAAGATTTGATAGATCTCCGTAATAAGGTAACAAAGAAAACGACTGCTTGCTATGAACCTAGTCTTGATTATATAGTAGTTAAGATGCCTCGTTGGGAATTCAAGAAATTCAAGCATGTTAAAAAGCATCTTGATAGTTCAATGAAAAGTGTAGGTGAAGTGATGGCTATAGGAAGAAACTTTGAAGAAACTATACAAAAAGCTATACGAATGATTGATGATTCATCACTTGGATTTTGTTATAATGACGACGAAGATATAGATATTAATGATGAACTAACGAATCCAAGCAATAATAGAATACAAGTTATTGCAAAAGCATTTGATGAGGAATATACAGTAGATGATATATTTAATCTAACTAAAATTGATAGATGGTTCTTACATAAGTTACATAATATTCATCAATTTAAATCATGTTTACAGAATCATTCCTATCCAGATTATGTTGATATTTTAGTTAAAGCTAAAAAATTAGGATTTTCTGATAAATTTATAGGAAATCTTACTAATTCAACTGAGAGAGACATTAGAATGAGTCGAATACGACATAACATAATGCCATGGGTAAAACAAATTGATACAACAGGTGGAGAATTCCCTGCTGAAACTAATTATTTATATTTGACTTATAGCGGAGATGAGCATGATGTAGTTTTTGATAAAAATGGTGTAATTGTATTAGGATGTGGATGCTATAGAATAGGAAGCAGTGTTGAATTTGATTGGTGTGCCGTAAGTTGTATTAATACTATTAAAAAGGCTAAAGAGTATTCAATTGTAATTAATTATAATCCAGAAACAGTAAGCACAGATTATGATGTGTCTGATAGGCTTTATTTTGAAGAACTATCTTCTGAAGTAGTATCCGATATTTATAAATTAGAAAAATCAAAAGGGATTATCATGTCTGTAGGTGGACAAACTCCAAATAATATTGCTATGGATTTACATGCTAATCATGTCAATATTTTGGGGACATCACCTACAAATATAGATAGAGCAGAAGATAGACATAAATTCTCTCAACTTCTTGATACTATTAAAGTTGATCAACCTAAATGGAAAGAATTAACTGAACTTGAAGAAGCACTGGAATTCTGTGAATCAGTAAATTATCCAGTATTAATAAGACCTTCATACGTATTAAGTGGTGCTGCTATGAAAGTTGCGGAAAATGAGCACCAACTGGTAAGTTATTTGAAACTTGCCACTAAGGTATCAAAGGATAGTCCCGTAGTTATATCTAAATTTATTGCTGATGCCAAAGAAATTGAAATTGATGCAGTGGCTGATAAAGGTAAACTAATTAATTATGCTATATCTGAACATGTTGAAAATGCTGGAGTTCATTCTGGTGATGCAACATTGATACTTCCTGCTCATAAGTTATATTTAGAGACAATCAAGCGTATTAAAAAGGTTACACGACAAATCGCAGAAAATCTAGAGATTTCAGGTCCATTTAATATTCAATTTATATCAAAAGACAATGAGATTAAGGTTATTGAATGTAATCTTAGGGCATCACGAAGCTTCCCATTTGTATCTAAGACATATGATATTAACTTTATTGAATTAGCTACCAATATTATGCTTAAAAAGAACTATACAATAACTAATCTTAAGTTTGATGAATTAGATTATGTAGCTGTTAAAGTTCCTGTATTTTCTTTTTCAAGATTGCCCAATGTTGATCCTATTCTTGGAGTTGAAATGTCATCTACAGGGGAAGTAGCTGCATTTGGCTATGATGTAAAGGAAACTTACATCAAGGCTTTGATGGCTTCTGGTTTTAAGCTTCCCAAGAAGAATATTTTAATATCTATTGGAGACACAAAATTCAAATATGAATTTATCAACTCAGCAAAAATCTTGAGGTATCTGGGTTTTAATTTGTACGGTACCGAGGGAACATACTGTTTTTATAAACAAGAGAATATACAAATCAAGTGTCTCAATATACTTCAAATATTACCTAAAATAGAAAGAGGCGAGATTGATATGGTAGTAAATATACCAAGTAATCTATACAGTAGTAACAATGATTCTCAAGGATATCTTATAAGGCGTAAGAGTATTGATAGTAGTGTGCCATTGATTACAAATATTAAGTGTGCAAGATTATTTGTTGCCAGTCTAAGAGATTATATTAAAAATGGAGTGGATTACAAATCTTGGGACGAATATATTGATAACAATTAATATTCTATTAAGCATAACTTATAACGAATAACTATAATATGTTATCATATTTACTAAAGTCTATGAAAATACTATATATAGAGTTTTATTTATTGTATCGTAAAACAGAAGATTAGTTTTTTTGAGTTTCATGTAAAATAATATTCATATTATATTATTGAATATCGTGTAAATTTGGTATACAATATTAATAAGTAATTATATATTTATTAATATTACATTAATTGAGACATATCCATATCCAAAGATATATATGGATGGGGTCTATATTCATGTTGTTTTAAAAATCTAATGTTAAAAAATGAGCGTATTACTGTTTTATTAGTTTTCATAAATGGAGATCTGTGTATAGTATTTTTATTATCCCATATTAATGCATCATTAAGTTTAACTTTTGGAATATAATATTTCAGGGGAGAGCAGCCGACACTATTTTCATATTCGTATTCTTTATTATTTCTCAATTTATAATCACGACTTATATTACCACTACTCACATCAGCTCTAAATTTTAAAGTGAATCTTTTTTCTGCTTCTATATTTATTTTTTCAGCAATGTTAATTTTTGATAGCTTAACTATTTGCTTCCATCCACGTGCATCATCCCCATTTATAAAGTTAGCTAAATCTTGATTAAATACATCTGGACCACTATACCATGGGGTTGCTATTTTGGCGGGATTAAGATTAGAAAGAGGTATTTTCCATTTTTGACCAAAATCACTCCAATTTAATTTAGCACATGCATTATTTGAAGGATATGGGCAATATTTTTTTATTTGATTGTGCACTCTAGGAATCCATGATTTATCTAGATAAATTAACTCCTCATCGTCTTCTATATATATTGTTTTCCTTGAATCATCTATAGTATATTCTTCTAATCTTACATATAAATGCTCTTTTGAAAAGAATAAAATCCGTCCTTTAAGCCAGATGTCTTTTCTTTTTTTTTTAAAAATATCCTCTTTTTTAACAGCAATAAGTAACTCGCCTCGATTTGTAATAGCTTGATCGAGTTTAATATACTCTTCAGAGGATTCAGTTTTATGTTCATAATCATAACTAGGAATAAGCGAATTTATGTATAGTATATTTTGCCTTATTTTTCTTATATGAATATTAAGTTTATGAAAGTAGTCATATCTTTTACTAATTATTTTTAAAAAGTAAATATTAATAAAATGTATAAAATTAACTAAATAAGTAAATTCATTTATAAAAAAGTATATAGCTCGTCTATCATTTATTCCTAAAATTTTACCTTTAATTGAGTTGAATATTTTTTTATCTTCATCAAGTTTTTCAAGAGCAGTCTCTATTTTATTTATCAATGTATCATCCAGAATTTCTTCTTCTTTAGGTAAATTAAATATATTTTCCAGTATTTCTGTTTTATAAAAAGATGTTAATCCAATTTGTATCATTTTAATTGAATCAACTATTTGATCATCTTGATTACGTATAGGAGTTGATATTACAGTTGAATTATTATAATCTGTTATAGTAAAGTTGCCTTTTATATCTTCATCTTTACTAATTTTAATAACTTTAGTGCTATCTGCATAATACTTTTTAACTGCATTTATAAGATCTATAGGAGATAGGATTATATCTTTTTCTCTAACTAAAATATTTTCGCGAGTTGAATTATTTAATATAGTATACATTTTATGTCCCTCTTCTTCCCTTTCAGATCTTATAATTTTTCCCTTAAATGGTGGTTCTGTGGATACAGTTATGGAAGGATTTAATTCTATAAATTTTGCTATATCATCAACTGATTCTAAAGTAATTATTATTTTTTCTAGGTTTGATTTTAAATCATCTAAATCTTTAAATATATTATTAAGCAAACTAATAGTTTCATTATATACATCATCATCTAATTTAAATTTTGTTTCTATATTTTCTTTACTTAATTCATCCTGAACTTCCGTATCATAAAATTCTTTTGTTTTCAGATGAGATATAAGTAGTTCGTTGGGTGATGGATGATTTGTGCGATTCCTAAGTTTTTGTATAGTATCAAGCTTTATAAATTCAAAAAATAAATCTCTAAAATAATTTCCTATCTCTTCTTGACTAAAAAAATAATTTAAACCCACTTCATCAATAAAATTAGGAGTAAGACAAAAATCTGCACCGCTAATGTTAATATCTTCTTTCCAATTATTCTCACCTCTAAATTTATGAATTTCTAATCTTTTTGAATAATCTTGTTTATCAGAGTCACTAAATTCTATAGGATAATCTTTTGCATCTACAGTATTCATAACTACATTTTTATAGTATATTATGGATGAAAATTCTGCTGGTGCCCATAAATAATCTTTATGCCAGGATTCAGCTACAAGTTTTGCACCTTCAGTATCTGACTGGGCAAAAATACCTTTTTTTAACCCATCTACATTTCTTATTAATATAAAATAATCATTTGAAAGGGCCTTATCTTCTTCTCCAGCAATTTCATCTATTTTATCTAGCATATATTGTAACACAGAAGTTAATGATAATATATATTTGTTTACATATTTAGTAATTAGTTCGTCTCTTTTTTCAAAATGTTTTTTTTGTAATTCAGGATCTGCTACAGGGATTGATAAATTAAAAACCTCATCAATACAATCTGGTTTGTCTATAATTGATTGTGTACTTGGTATATCACAGTCACTATACCAAGGTCCTACAAAATTAAAAGTATCTAAATCAAGTGATTCTATGGCTGTTCCAGGTTGAAATGCATTAATATTATCAAGGCTATTTTTTACAATATTGATAACACCTTTAGCTCCATGATCTACAGGGTCTACATATGATAATCTTGTTATCATACTTATTTTTTTTTCTTGATGATCCCATTTAAATTGTAAATCATGTTCTGAAGTAGATACAAGATTATTTTTTACAATTGGATTATCTACTAATTGTCTTATAAGAGACCTCCATTCACTATCATCTTCATGATCTAATATATTAAATAATTGACTATCTCTTGCGTATTTATTATCGATACATGGTTTAGGACAATCTGTCATAAATATAATATACACAAATATTAAAATTTGATATTTTTATTTTTTATCAAAGCAAATTATTCAATTACTCTTACCATGTCTTCTCAAACAATCACAGTAACACTA
>MDTG01336955.1_pt1 | contig 50561 bp, 53 predicted proteins | sample 811421 | NCBI WGS metagenome assembly MDTG01 (sample SAMN05326645, study PRJNA326480) | marine metagenome | isolation source: seawater | place: Pacific Ocean: South East | collected 2011 | reverse complement strand
TCTTCCTCCTCTTCCTCCTCTTCCTCCTCTTCCTCCTCTTCCTCCTCTTCCTCCTCTTCCTCCTCTTCCTCTTCCTCCTCTTCCTGCTTTAATGCCTCTTTTCTTTTTCTAACCTCTTCAAACTGAACGATAAGTTCCTTTTCTTTTTTTATCTTTTTTTCTTCTTTAATTCTATTAATTATCTCATTCTTTTTTAGCTCTTCTTCCTCTTCTTTTAAATTTTGTCTAGAGTTATGCAATGACCAACATCTAGGTGAAATGTCACCAACAATAGTAGGTTCGTCATCACTACTATTTTCTTTTTTAATAATAGTATTTTTATAGTTATTATCGGTAATTACATCCGTTTTTTTATTAGTAATTACATCCGTTTTTTTTTCAACTGAATATGTGATATTCTCTTCAGTATCATCAGAATAAATACTTATAATATCACTATTATCATTCGAATATTTACAAATAGTTTTACATTTCACTTCTCCCAATAGAGACAAAGCGTTTCGAAGATTTTTATTTTCTTTTTTTAATTGCTTATTTTTAAGAATTAATTTTTGCACGATTGGCAAATTCTTTAAGGCATGGTAATTATCAATATATTTTTGCTTCATCCTTTTTATAATGAAAATAATAATTTCTTTTAAAGTCAATTTTCTATATGATTTTTAATATTCTCCTTCTTTTCTAATATTGATTTGATTCCATGTAGAAGGAACTAAATCACTAATTTCATGATGGTCACTTGACATAGATGGTCCAAACCATTTATTTGGATAACATACAATTTTCTTTGGATTATTATTAAAATAAGCTCCCCACCAACTAAAAGAACTGTTTGCTATAATGTTTGCATGACAACAAGACATTAGAAGCATTTGTTGCCAATCTTGTATCTCATCGTTTGCTCTAATAAATTTTAAATCTTCATAGTGTAGTTTAAGTTTTGCAATAGTTTCATTTACAAAATCAATATCATGTTTTTCACAAAAATAAATAATTTTTACATTTTCTTCCTTTTTATTATCTAATATGTATTTTAATGAATTATAATAATATCTAAACGGCATTATTGGATGATATTCTTGTAATTGTTTATAATCTCCAACTCTAAAATGCATTGATATATTATATTCATCTGATAGAAGTTCTTTATTATTCTCATACACTTCTTTTATTTGTTGATTCAAATTGATTAAATTTGTTATTTTATCATAATATTTTTCAAAATATTTATAACTTTGGAAATAACCATGTAATTTCAAGAACATAAAATTATTATTGCAAGGTAATTCTTTATAAGAAAATTTATCTTCTCTGTAAATTGGAAAACTTGGCAAATAAGTAGAAATCATCTCATTTTCTTTATCTATAACTGTATATTTTTTTAAATCTTTCAAAAAACTATCCCATGCTGTGTAGCGCGGCCCATTATGGCCCCATAATTCTTCAGAATAAGGAAATACAAATGTCCAATTGTGTTTCATCGCATAAGCAATTGTTGCAAATATTTGAAATAATTGGTTTCCTAGACCTCCCATTATTTCACAAGTAACATACTTCATTATAAATAATAAATATATTTTCTTTTAAAATATATTTATATCATTTATGCAAAACCAAATTTTTCTTTCATTATTTCTGATTTACTTGGTCCTTTTTGTTTTTCACTTTGTCGTTTTACTTTATATCCTGTATTTTTGAGAGAAAAATTGCTATTTTCAGAATTATCATTTAACTCTTCATGTAATTCAGGTAATATTCGAGTTAATGGTTTTTCTAATATCATTAACATATGGTCAGATTTTAAGAGTTTTCTATATTCTTGTATTGTTAAATTACCATAGTATTTATCAAGTAAATAATAAGGGTCTGGGGATGGTTTAATATTTTTTTCATAATTATATACTTTACCATAAATTTTATTTAATAATTGATATCGTTCAAATTTGGCTGAATCATCTATATTTTCTTTCAAAAGATATGCGGTAGCACATTCAGGACGACAAAAAGAGCCATATCCCGTAATTTCGCCATCTAATTCATATTTAGGTATATAACATGTAGTATTATCAAATTCATAGGTACACCAAAAACAAGCTGATTTATTATCAGGATTTGTATTTTTGTATAACTGTATTTTAATTTCTTTTAACTTTTGATTAATATCTTTAATATTTATATCTTCGCTATCACTATCAACTATATTATTATTTTGTTCGACATCTTTTGTATTGTTACTGCAAATAGGACAAACAATACTATTATTCTTAGTTTTTTTTAAATCATCGTAGGCTAAATTATTATTTTCATTATTTTCCTCGTCATTTTGAAAATTGGCATATTGATTCTCATTATCGTTGTAAGTCATAATATTTGGAGGTACAATTGGTTTATACGATAATGGGTCTGTTATTGAAAAGTTGCTTACATTAATATCATTTAGTGAACATTTCAAATGCAATATTACATTGCTTAATGGCGTGTTTTGTTCATTGTTTTCTATAGGTTTTTTAATAAGTTTACCTCCTTTTGGTTTTCTACCCCTCTTTTTTGGTACAGTTGGTTCTTCTTTTTCTTTAACTTGTTGTTCTGATAATAATTCAGATTTTTTCTTACGTCCTCTCTTTTTTTTAACAACCTCCGTATTATTTAAGCTACAATCCATAACTTTGTAAAAAAATGAAAAAAGTGTTTATATTGTTTAAAAATATGTTTTGCGCTAATTATTCTCTTTGAGATAACAATTTCTACATAATGGAATATATTTATTACTACCACCAATTACTATTTTGTCTTTTTCGCTTGAAGTTCTATGTGAAAATAATGCCTTATTCAAATTACAATTTTGACAATTTGCTCTTAGTTTTTTAATTTCATCACTTATTGATATAAGATTTAAAAAGTTACCAAATGGTTCTCTATTAAAGTCACCATCTAAAGCAGCAATATATATTTTTTTTTTATAATTGTCTACCCAGTTTTTTACTTCGTAATAAATATCAGGAAAGAACTGGCCTTCATTAATTAATATTATATGTGCTTTCTCTAATGTATCATTATCTATTTCTTTTAACTCTTTACAAAATATACAAGGTATACTAATATTATCGTGATTTACTAAACAACTATCACTGTATCTTTTATCTAATTCATAATTTATTACAAGTATATTAATATTTTCGTTTTCATATTTACTTTTAAATTTATTATGAATATCAATTAAATAGGAGGTTTTTCCAGAAAACATAGGTCCAAGAATTAATTCCAAATATCCATTTTTCATTTTTATAATATCAATGATGAATTATCTTATTATATCAATTTTATGAACAAATATTTAAAAATGAATTATATAAGTAATTATGCAAGATAACGAAAATATACCATGGGTTGAAAAATATAGGCCAACACAATTTGATAATATTGTATTAAACGAAAAAAATAAAAAATTATTTACAAATATACTAGATTCTAAATATTTTCCAAATTTATTATTCTATGGCCCACCAGGAACAGGTAAAACGACAACAATCATTAATTTAATAAATGAATATAATAATAGATATACAAGTTACAGTAAAGGTTCTGTTATACACTTAAATGCATCAGATGAGCGAGGGATAGAAATTATTAGAAATCAGATACAGCAATTTGTTAAAACTACGAATTTCTTTGAAAACTGCATAAAATTTGTAATCTTAGATGAAGTTGATTATATGACAAAAAATGCACAACAGGCTTTGAAATATTTACTGCAAATTAACAATTATAAGATAAGATTTTGTCTTATTTGTAACTATATAAGTAAGGTTGATACTTCCTTGAAAAATGAATTTTTATGTATTCGATTTAATCAATTACCTAAAGAAAAAACCAAATCTTTTTTAAAAAATATAGCACAGGGAGAAGAATTGTCTATAAATGAAAATGGATATGATTCTTTATTAGATATGTATAAATCAGATATACGTAGTATGATAAATTTTATGCAGTTAAATAAAGATGCAATTAAACTAGATAGCGTAACGTTGTCAAATACAATTATGAGTAACATTTTAGATAAAATTAAGAAACAGCAGGATTATAAACATATCATTCATTGTTTACATGATATTAGTATTCAGTATAATCATGATAAAAAGACAATTATTAAAAAGTTATTAAATTATATTATTCGCAATGAATCAGATTATGTAAATGAAGATTTTTTAATATTATGTAAAACTGTTTTGCATAATGCTGATTTGGAAGTATATAGTATGTTAAAATTTACTATTTTGAATTTATTGATGCTTTTTAAGTAAATTTATATATATCGTTTAATACAATAAAAAATTGATTTAAAAGGAATACTTAAAGAATAGTAATAAAATGGATTCAATAGATGATGAATGGGACCGATATTGTAATGATAATGATAATGATAATGTATTTAAAAATTCTAATTTAGAAACTTCAAATAATGAATTTATTGTGCCAACATGTCAAGAATTATATATATCAACAACAACAAAAGTATTATATTTAAACATACCAATTGATATTGATACTGTTTTCTGGAAATTACCAGTTATTAACTATGGTGATGCAAAAGTAGGGATTGTAAAAAAACAGATGAAAATTGTATCAAAAACACCTGAAGATTATGAGAATTATAAATCTCATATAAAAGAATGCTGTTATTATAAAGAACATATTATAAAACAAATTCATAATCCTAGTGCTAGACGAATAAAATTCAAAGATGAGCGTAAAATAACTGTTGGTATTTCAAAAAAAGATATAATGAATTGTAGAGGTAAAGTTAAAAATGCTTTTTATAATTGTTTTGCTATTATTTTGCGAATGAACTATAACGAAAGTTTTAAAGAAATACATGTAAAAGTATTTAATACAGGTAAATTAGAAATTCCTGGTATTCTTAATGATGAATTACTTGAAAATATTAAAGATATGATTATCTCTCTAATGCAACCGTATATAGATAAAGATTTGAAATATATCAATGTAGATTCTGATGAAAATGTTTTAATTAATTCAAATTTTAATTGTGGGTATTTTATTAATAGAGATAAATTGTATAATATACTGAAAAGTGATAAATATCAATTAGAAACTGCATATGATCCATGCAGTTACCCTGGAGTAAAATGTAAATTCTATTTCAATAATAAAGAATCCTTCGATATCGAAAAACAAAAAGGCTTAATTAATGAAACTGATAGAAACATGAAACTTAGTGAATTAGATGATTATAAAAAATATACTGAGGTATCATTTATGATATTTCGTACAGGTAGTGTCTTAATAGTAGGTAATTGTACTGAAAAAATCTTACGATTTGTATATGATTTTATTAAAAATCTTTTACAAATCGAATATAGTATTATTTATGCACCAGGAAATAATGAACAAAGTAAAGTTAAAAAAGAAAAGATTCGGAAAAAAATAATACATGTAACGAATGAATATTATAAAACTAATGTATTAAACAGCTAATGGTTCATGTAACCATTTTATTAAATATTTAATATTTTTATTTTTTATATTTTCTTGAATTACAGATTTATGAATATGAAATTTGAGTAATAGAACTTCATTTTTTTCATGTTGTTCAATTGTAACTTTATGACGAATATAATATTCGTAAATTTCATTAAGTAAATCAAAATAGCAAGAATAATCCATGTAAACTTTTTCTTGTATTAGATGAATATAGTCTATTGCTAATTCTAATTTATCGATATTGTACATGTATTTTTTCAATAAATTTTTACTCAAAGACAATCGTTCATCAAAAGTCATATAACTGTTATCCCAATAAAAAAATATATTAATTAAATTCGATAAATCATTTAACCAAATTACATATTCCTTTGTATTTAATTTACTTATTTCTTCTTCAAATGTCATAATATTTGTAATTGTATCAAATGTTTTGTTGTCACCATCTTTTTGTAATTCAAATATAGTTTTTTTGTATATGAATAATACGGCATCTGTTTGATTTAGCGTATTTTGTAAATTACTATGATGGATTTGCTCCATATACTCTGTATAATAAAAGTAAGTTTTCTGACAATAATAATAAGCCTTTTCGATATTTTTAGTTTTAAAAAGGACATATTCAAATACACGATATATAGAATTTAGACCAATGTATAAACATACATTTATTTGTATATCTCCTATGGGTAATAATATTTTTTCCACTTGTTGAAAAAATTCTTCAATAATTGTAAAATACTTGTCTACTATTCTATTACGAATATTCTTTTGATCCCATAATATGCGCTTGGGCATATAAATTTATATATTGAAAACATAAAAAAAAATTTTAAAAATAAACAAATAGAATATTAATTTAATCAATAATCTATTTAAAGTTAATATTTGGAAAATATACATAATGAGTAGTGAGAATACACAACAAGCAGAAGATTCTACCGGATATAGATTACCCGATAATAAGACATTACAACATGTAAGTAAATTGGCAATAGTAGAAGATAAACCTATTATGATGGATTATTGGACAAATTCATTAGATAAGACTGTATTAATTGGTGTAAAAGAAAGTACAGAAAAATTATTAGTTAAAAGTGAAGATGAGTACACTAGTCCTATCCAAAAGATTTATAAAGTGCACAGTGAATATATTATAATGACTGAAAACTCAATTTATATTGTTGATGTAGATATTCCAACAAAACGCATTAGTTCTTAATTTGTATTAATATTATTGCCATTATTAATGTAAAGTTATTTTTCCTAAAGAAATCTTTGGGAAGGGAATGGAATATTATATTATCTACTGAAATAGTATATAATATGAACAAAAAACTCCCAGATGGATGGATTATTAAAAAAAGTAGAAAAACTAATGAAGAATATTATTTTAATAAAGTTACTGGTAAAGCCCAATGGGAGTTTCCTGTTGAAACTAATAAAAAGGTCATAGGGGAAGGAACATATGGTTGTGTTGTAAAAGAGCCTTTAGAATGTGAAAATAATGGTAAAAAATATGATTATAAAGACAAAGTATCTAAAGTCCTTACCAAACACAGTGGTTTAGAAGAATTACAAGAAATGAAAGATATTGCCAAAATAAAAGGAATTGATAAATATGCATTAAATGTACCAGAAATGTGCAAACCAAAATTAAGCAGAGAATTTTATGATGTAGTATCAAAGTGTCGCGGTAGGTCTGTAAGTAGCACATTTCAAAATGAAATAAATCAGCTTCGTTTACTTATACTTGAAAATGGTGGTAATGATTTAAACACAATTAAAAATAAAATATACCCTACATTTTCAAATGATGATAAGAAAAAATTTTTTACTTCTTTATTAACATTAATAAATGGTGTAGATTTTTTTGTTAAAAATAATACAGTACATCACGATATAAAAGAAGGAAATATTGTTTACAATATAGATACTGGTATAAGCAAATTTATTGATTTCGGTTTAGCCACAAAAAAGGATAAAATTATAAGAGAAGCAAAAGGTAGAGGATATGGTTTTGCTATATCTCATAGTTATTTTCCACCTGAGACAAGTTGTTTAAATAAATTTGATTTTAATAATAACAATAATTCTAAATGTGCAAAATTAAAAACACATTTTAAACAACATGATTTATTTCTTGAAAAAGCAGTAGATTCATTTGATTTATATTGTTTAAGTTTTGCATTATTGGATTTAACACAGTCCTTACAATATGAAGAAGAAGACGCATCTAATATTGCTAATTTTTTAGAAGAATTAGTATATCTATTTCAAAAATACACAACACCTTTTTTGCCCGATAGATTAACAAATATATTATCATTAAAAAAAGACTACAAAGAGCTTTTAGAATTGTACAATATGTATGACACTAATAAACCAACTCCTAGTATAGAATCCATTCAATTATCAAATAAACATTCATTTGCAATTGACATAAAACGTGAAAATCAATGTCCACCAAGAAAACCTGATTTTAATCCATTTACAAAAAAATGTACAGTAAAGTGCAAAGATGGTAAAATAAGAAATGAAAAATTTCGCTGTGTAAATAATAAAACTAGAAAAAGTAAAAGTTCTAGTAAAGAAAATAGAAAAGAAACAGAAGAATTGAATAAAAAAATGAATAAATGTAAAAAAGAAGACAAAGATTTAAATCCGTTAACTAATCGTTGTGTAAAAAAATGTAAAACTACACAAAAAAGAGTAATAAGGCGTAATAAATACACTTGTATTACTAAGAAAAATGAATAATTCTATAATAAATATATTAATGAGTAATATATTTATCACAACAATTCTTGTAATTGCTTTAATGTTTCTTCTGGCAAACTATCGGGAAATTTTATATCAAAATCTATAATAAAGCTACCTACGGCATTTTGTCGTTTCAGTCCCATACCCTGAATTGCTTTTTTAAAACCGGGTTTAATAATAGAATAATTATCTTTGTTATTAATTGCCATTTTTTTACCATTTAAAAATACAAATTCAATCATAAATCCGCATAATGCTTCTTTTAACGTTATTGTTCGTTTTAAAATGATATCAAGTCCTTGCCTTAAAAATTCGGTGCTATTTTCAATTGATACTTGTATTTTAATATCACCTTTCTTATCATCTATAATATTACCTTTCCCTTGTAATGTTACGACTTCGTTATTTTCAATTCCATTAGGAACATTAATATATAAAGATTCTTTCTCTTTCCTAACTTCACTATTCTCTTCTATTGTACGTTCAATCTCTACTTCTACAACATCACCATTGTACACTTGCTGTAACGTAACATAAATTTTTTTATTTATTGGGTCTGGATTTCTCATTTGTTTAAAATGAGCATGCATAGGAAATCCACCAGGCATTCCATGCATACCCGCTGCAGCCATTCCAGCAGGCATCCCATTATGAAAAATACGTATATCTGGTCCCCCACCCATATGTTGCATATGCGGATTCATATTATGCATACCACCAAACATCATATTAAAAATATTATTTATATCTTGGAATTCACCCATATTATTAGGGTCCATTCCAGGCCCTCCTCCAAATTTTAAACTCATATCATATTTTTTCTTTTCTTCTGCATCACTTAATGTAGAATAGGCTTCTGATAATTTTTTCATTATTTCAGTTGCTTCTGGTGATGAATTCCTGTCGGGATGATATTTTAAAGATAAAGTACGATATGCTTTCTTAATTTCACCATCAGATGCACTTTCATTAACCCCTAATATTTCATAATAATTTTTGTTTTCCATAATATTTTTATTATAAATAAAAGTTTATATATTATTTTTGTTAAATGTTATATAAATATTAATTTCTATTCTAAAATAATGTCAAATCAACATACATTAATTCATAAATATAGACCATATACATTAAATGATTTTACTGATAATGATACATTTAAAAATATAATTAAGACGTTAAACAATATGAATAATCTTAACGTTCTTTTTATTGGAAATTCTTGCTCTGGAAAAACCACTTTATTAGATTGTATAGTAAGGGATTATTATCAATTAACTAAAAATCAAAGCATAAAAGAAACAAATGTATTATTTATTAATAACTTAAAAGACCAAGGAATACAGTATTTTCGAAATGAAATGAAAATATTTTGCCAATCAACATGTTCTATTAGAAATAAAAAAAAAATTATTATTATTGATGACTTAGATAGTATTAACGAGCAAAGTCAACAAGTATTTCGAAATTATATAGATAAATATTCTAAAAATATTCATTTTTTATCGGTATGTACAACAGTACAAAAGGTGATTGAAAGTTTGCAATCTCGATTACATATTATAAAATTACCAACTTTTTCAGATAACTATTGTATAAATTTATTTGATACTATTGTTAAAAATGAAAAAATAAAATTAGATAAAAAAAGTAAAGAATATGTATTATCTATTTCAAACAATTCTGTTCGTACACTAATTAATAATTTAGAAAAATTATACATTTACAATAACTCAATTAAATTAGAAATATGCAAAGACCTATGTAATACAATATCTTTTGAACATTTTGACAATTATTATAATTTTTTAAAAGATGACAAAATTTTAGAAGCAATAAAATTATTAAACAATGTTTATGATTATGGGTATTCTGTAATTGATATATTAGACTATTTATTTTATTATACAAAAATTACTGATTTATTAAATGAGAAATTAAAATATGAAATAGTGATTATTCTTTGCAATTATATTAGTATATTTCATAGCATTCATGAAGACCCTATTGAGTTATCTCTAATTACATATGATATTAGTAAACTGTTTAAAATTTAATGTGAATAATTATTATATTGATTATGTTTTCATTGTCTGCGAATAGACGAAGAGGATTAAAAAGGAAAAACAATTTAAATAAACAACAACAAACCAATACGAATACAACCTTAAATGAAAATAAAAATGATGGTCTACGTATAATTTCAAGTGAACAAAAAGAAAAAAAAGAACAAAATAATATTTCTTTAAAACTTGATAAAGTTAAGCAAGAAGACCTATCTTTTAGAGACTATATTCAAAAGAATGAAACCCAAGAAATAAAATGTAATAAACAAAAGCGAATTGAAGAGGAAAATAAATATAAATCATGGGTCAAAAGTCAAGAATAAATTTAGGAAAAACTAATTATTTATTCTACCTATTTTAAAATAAAATACCAATTAAATATAACTTACTTAATGACAAATCAAATTTTTAAAAACAACGTTCCCAATAATCTTTTATTTAATATGTTAGATAAAATTTGTTTAAAAACAGATAAATATTATTTAATTGATATTAATTCTTACAAAAAATTACTATTTCACAAATTGCAGGATGATTTTCTAGATTCGTTGAAAGAGTATTACCATATAGGTAAACAATTTTACTTAGCTCGTCAGTTTACTTATAAATCATTTACTAACATAATAAGACAAATTTGCAAAAACAATTCTATCATGTATACATCTGAAATGAAGTATAATGAATCTAAGTACAATATTGTGTTTTATGTTTATTTCTAATTAATAAGATCTTCTAATATAATATCTATCAAGATACTATATAGAATGTTTGAGACCAAAAATCTACCTAAATATGCAATATTATTAGGAGTAATATTAGTTATTACATCATTTTCAAAAAATATAAAAAGCGCTTTTGATACAAATGACGATTATGAAATGATTAAAAAATATTTATTAAATGAGTCACCATTATATGGATATAATAGACCAAAATTATGGATACATTCAAAGTATGAAATAAATTCTAGACAATGGAAAAGTTTTCAATCAAGGAATTCTACTAATTTAAATCAAAACTATTTACATTTAACTATAAAAACAATTATAAATCATTGTGGTGATTCTTTTAACGTATGTCTCATTGATGATGATTCTTTTTCAAAATTATTGCCTAATTGGGATATTGATTTATCAAACTTACCTGAACCCATGAAAAGTAATTATCGTTATTTAGGAATGGCTCAATTAATTTATATATATGGAGGCTTGACTGTTCCTAATTCTTTCTTATGTATGAAGGATTTAAAGTATTTTTATGAAACGAGTTGCAAGGATAAAAAACCGTTTGTTTGTGAGGAACATAATAAACACGTTAACTTAATGATTGAATCTCCTCCTTCTTTATTCACTCCTGGATTAACAATATTTGGAGCAGAAAAAGGAGATGAATGTATACTTGAACTTGTTGAATATTTAAAACAATTAAATAAACATGGACATTTTTCTGATGAAGTAAAATTAAAAGGAACAATTAATTATAAATTAAAAGAATGGATTAATAATGATAAAATAAATTTGATAGGCGGTGAAGTAGTTGGTGTGAAAACTCAAAATAAAAAACAAATAGGAATAGAAGAATTATGCGAAGAAGCTCATTTAGATTTATATCCACGTGCTGTTGGTATTGCGTTACCTGCGGATGATATACTAAAAAGAACTAAATATAATTGGTTAACAAATATATCTCCAATGGAGTTATTGGGTTCAAATATTATTATTGCCAAATATTTCAAAGCATCTATTCAAGATACAAATAATGAATACTATAAATCGAATCTTGAAAGAAGTATTGTATCAATATAATTAATAAAATAATATAAATACACTTATATTATTTGTATAATGGATTTATTAAAAACAACTCTATATGCATCCATTGATGATTTGTTATTAAAGTATAAAGATGATGAATATATAAAACAAAAATTAGAAAATTATATTTGTAATCAGTTACCAAATATTTTAAATAATTTAAAAGCAAATCAGATTGAAAGAAAGAATCGCATAGAAGAAATGACAAATGAGAAAGAGCAATTTATTCAACAGTTTTTACATAATAATCAATATTTTTTTATGTCTAATACAAATACATTTTTCATGTATGATGGATTGCATTATCAAATATTTAGTGAAGACGACATATTACATCACGTATTATCAAGCATTAGCAAAGACCGATATTTGATGTCTTGGAAACATAAGACAAAGGTAAATGTAATGAAAAAAATAAAAGATAATAGTTTATTAACAACAATCCCAGAGTCAGAAACGATTCAGTTTGTATTAACTCATTTAGTTGGAAATATATTTCCAAATAAAGAGACTGCTAAATATTTTTTATGTGTAGTAGGAGATAGTTTGTTAAAGAAAAATTCTCATCTTATTCATTATGTTAGTAATAATGGAAAAAATTTCATTAAATGCTTAGATAATGTAGCAAATTTATTGATTGGTGGACATATAAGTAATACTATGAAATATAAATATTATGACCATTCATATGATAATTTTCGTATTGTTCAAATGAATGATACAGTTAAACAAGAATCAAGTTGGATGTATATACTAAAAACATATACATTAGATATATTATGTGTTTCATGTCATTATTCTCAGCGTTTTCATGGTTCAGATAATTATATTAATAATCATTGCAATAATAATAATATTAGACAAAATATATTATTTGTTAAAAATACTGTTTTAACTGATTTAATACAAGAGTTTATAGAAAATTATTTTGATAAAACAGAAGTGAAAGATGATTCTATTATCAAACAGATTAGTTGGAAAGATGTTCAATATTTATGGAAATTATTTTTAGATAGTAAAAATTGTCCATCAATCATTTTTATGAATAATTTAAAAAATATTATGACAACACAATTATCGCACCACTATGATGATAATCAAGATTCTTTCTTAAATCTATCTAGCAAATATTTACCATCTATTCAACAATTTTTAAAATTTTGGGATAGTTCAATCATATTAAACGAGGATGAAGAGGACCATTTTGAAATAGATGAGTTGATATCAATGTTTAAATCTTGGGCTTTAGCAGAAAACGAAATACATAATTCATTGACCGAGCAACAAATTGTTGATATTATTCAACATTTTTATCCAAACATCGAAATTGTAGATGATAAATTTGTTATGAATGTAAACTGTAGTATATGGGACAAAAAATTTGATATTGAAAAATCATTGGTTGAATTGAAGCATGAATTAAATCAGAAAGAATATAATCCAATATCTATTTATGACGCATATACACATTATTGCAAATTAAATACTTCAAGTGTAGCAAATAATTTCCCTAAATTAATTGTTCATAAATCTTATTTTGAAAAATACATATTCGAACAATATTCCGAATATATACAAGATAACAAATGGTTAATAGAAGATTGGTTATATACTTAAAAATTAGTTCTTCTTCTTCTTAGAAAGAGTTTTTCTCTTTTTAGTTGGTTTTTTTCTATCTTCTTTACTAAATAACTTCATGGTTCCCTTTTTAGCTTTGAAACCTAACTTTCTTAATGTCTTAATAGCTTTTTTACCTTGAGCCATTTTCTTCTTAGATTTATAACGTCCGTTGTGATAGGCAATATCTTTTTTCTCTAAACCTCCTGGGGTTTTGTCAGCATGTCCTCTATACACTTCTAGTTTAGTTCCTACAGTCATTATATATAATTGAAAGAAATTATTATATATAATAATTATTTTTTCTTAGTAGACAAGTTTTTTTTGTTTTTTCTAGTTTTCTTTTTAACATAGCCAAATTTACCTTTTTTTGCAAAAAAACCATGTTTTTCTAAACGTTTCTCTTTTTTTGCGGTTTCATATTTTTTCTTTGATACAATTCTACCACGACCATTCATTAATAATTCACTTTTCTTTAATCCACCCGACGTCTTATACGCGGTTCCATTCATCACTTGCTCTCTTGAACCAAATAATTCTTTATAAAATCCACCTTTAATCGTGTAACCTCCAGTTATAGGGTCTCTAACGGGTCTTTTCATATATAATAAGAGACTATTTTTTTCTAAATAATCATTGAATTATTAATAGTTTGAATCATTCGTAGTTGTTGAACTACCATTCGTAGTGGTTGTTGTACCATTTGTAGTTGTTGATGTATCATATGTAGTGGTTGTTGTACCATTTGTAGTTGTTGATGTACCATTTGTAGTTGTTGTACCATTTGTATTGTTTTCTGTTTCGACTATTCTTCTATTGGTTTCATTAATAGGAACTGTATAAATTTGACCTGATGCATAACGATAAGAAGGGTAATCATCTGCGTGTTGTCCTTGACTTGCTACAAAAATAGTTCCTTTCGATAATCGTTCTTGAAAATTATGAATTCTTGCAGTTTTAGATGACTTCATTAACTCAGCAAAACGCTTTCTTCTTGTAATGGTTGGGTCATTTGTTCCAGTTTTAAATCTTTTATATTCGATAGTATTTTTTGCTCTTTCATTTTCACAGTGTCGTATGATGTTAAACATGTTTATATAATTAAACTATATATTATGTTTTTCAAAATTTATATATACCCCCCTATAAAATTGATTTAAAAATTACTTGTTTTATATAGTATAAAATATGTCCTCTTCTAAAAATGATACTGAACTTGCTCAGCAATATCAACAAAAAACTGACAAACAACATATTCTAGACAATCCTGATACGTATATTGGTTCTGTTGAAAATGTAGATGCTAATCTATGGGTTTATAATGAACAAACAAATCGTATTGAATTGCGCGAGATTGAATATATTCCTGGTTTGTATAAATTGTTTGATGAAGGTATTGTAAATTGTCGTGACCATGTTGTTCGTATGATTCAATCCAATGATTTACATAAAAAATTTGTTACATATATTGAGACAAAGATTGATAATGATGGAACAATTACAATGATTAATGATGGTAACGGTATTGATATTGCAAAACATCCTGAATATCAAATTTGGATTCCAGAAATGATATTTGGTCATTTACGTACATCAACAAATTATAATAAAAATGAAAAACGTATTGTTGGTGGTAAGAATGGATTTGGATTTAAATTAGTATTAATTTGGTCAACTTATGGTAGAGTAGAAACGGTTGACCATAAACGTGGATTAAAGTATGTGCAAGAATTTCATAATAATTTGGATACATTGGACCCTCCAAAAATTACAAAAATTACTACATCAAAACCGTATACTAAAGTAACATTTCGTCCTGATTATAAAAGGTTAGGTATTGAAGGTTTAACACAAGATATGGTTGCGTTTTTACGTAAACGTGTTTATGATATTGGTGCGGTGACTGACCATTCTATTAAAAAGATTAATGTCATTTATAATGGTCAAACAATTCCTATTAAAAATTTTCAAAATTATATTGATTTATACATAGGACCTAAGACACAAAGCAAACGAGTATATGAACATCACGAAGAACGATGGGAATATGCAGTTGCATTATCTCCAGCTCATGAGTTTATGCAAGTTTCTTTTGTAAATGGTATTGCAACATCAAAAGGTGGAAAGCATGTTGATTATATTACTCAACAAATTGTAAGAAAACTATGTGATTATATTGAAAAAAAGAAAAAGGTGAAAGTTAATTCAGCATCTATTAAGGAACAACTTATATTGTTCTTACGTTGTGATATTGAAAACCCATCATTTGATAGCCAAACAAAAGATTATATGAATACCCCTTCTGCTAGATTTGGTTCAACTTGTACAGTCAGTGATAATTTTATTGAAAAAGTAGCTAAAATGGGCGTTATGGATGTAGCATGTAATTTAACAGAAGTAAAAGAAAACAAAATGGCCAAGAAAACAGATGGTTCTAAGACAAAGAATGTACGTGGTATCAATAATTTTGTAGACGCTAATTATGGAGGAACGGTTCACTCCAAGGATTGCATATTAATTCTTTGTGAGGGACTATCAGCAATGTCAGGAATTGTATCTGGACTATCAAGTGAAGATAGAAATGTCATAGGCATTTATCCACTAAAAGGTAAGTTATTAAATGTACGTGGTGAACAACTAAAAAAAATTATGGACAACAAAGAAATCAATGATATTAAAAAAATACTTGGTCTAGAATCTGGAAAAGAATATAATACTATTGAGGAAGTGAATAAATATTTACGTTATGGTAAAATTATGTATATGACAGACCAGGATTTAGATGGGTCTCATATTAAAGGACTATGTATCAACTTATTTCATAGTGAATGGAGTTCCCTTACTAAGATTCCAGGGTTTTTGTCTTTTATGAATACGCCTATCTTACGAGCAAAGAAAGGTACACAAATCAAATTGTTTTATAATGATGGTGAATACAATGACTGGAAAGAAAGCTTTGGCGAAGAAGGCCCTAGAGGATGGAATGTTAAATATTTTAAGGGTTTGGGTACTTCTACATCTTCTGAGTTTAAAGAGTATTTTGCAAATAAGAAAATAGTTGATTTTGTTTATACAGGAAATTCTAGTGATGATATGATTGATAAAATATTTAATAAAAAGCGTACAGATGATAGAAAACAATGGTTAGAAAATTACGATAAACTAGCCTACTTGGACACCAACCAGCCAAGTGTACAATATGAACAGTTTATTAATCGTGAAATGATACATTTTAGTACTTATGATTGTGCTCGTTCCATCCCAAATATGGTGGATGGACTAAAAATATCTCTTCGGAAAATTCTTTATTCAGCGTTTAAACGTAAACTTACTAGTGAAATTAAGGTTGCACAGTTTTCAGGTTATGTTTCTGAACATAGTGCATATCATCATGGTGAAGCAAGTCTTAATGGTGCTATTGTTAATATGGCTCAAAATTATGTAGGTTCTAATAATATTAATTTGTTGTTACCAAATGGACAATTTGGTACTCGTTTGCACGGAGGTGATGATAGTGCATCGGAAAGATATATCTTTACTCAGTTGAATCCATTAACTCGATACATATTTCCTGATGTGGATGACGCTGTATTAAATTATTTGAATGATGATGGAACAATGGTAGAACCCGAATACTATGTACCTATTATTCCATTTGCATTAATAAATGGTATTTCAGGAATAGGAACCGGATTTTCGTGTAATATTGCTCCTTATAATCCTAGACAAATTATTCAATGTTTGCAAAGTATGCTGAAAAATGATTCAATAGAACATCAAGAATTTGTTCCTTATTATGAAGGTTTTAAAGGAAGTATTCGCAAAATCGAAGAACAAAAGTTTTTAATCAAAGGTTGTTATGAAAAGACAGATACTGATAAAATTCGCATTACCGAACTACCTGTAGGAACATGGACTATGCCATATACGACTTTCTTAGAAACGTTGGTTGATGGCGTTGTTGATAATAAAACGGGTAAAAAGGGAACACCTCAACTGAAAGATTTCTCTTCTATTTGCACAGAAGTAAATGTAGATATTGAAATCGTGTTTCCTCGAGGTAAATTAGAACAATTAGAAAATAGTACAGATGTTAACGGTATCAACGGAGTAGAAAAATTGTTGAAATTGCACACAACTCTTAGCACGACCAATATGCATATGTTTGACAAAGATTGTAAATTACATAAGTATAAAAATGTGAACGAAATATTGCAAGCATTTTACGATGTTCGATTGGAAATATATGAAAAACGTAAACAATATTTACTTACTGATATGCGTAATAAATTAGTGAAGTTATCAAATCGTGCTAAATATATTCAAGAAACATTGGCAGGAACGATTGATTTGCGTCGTATGAAAAGTGACGCTGTGAATGAACTATTAACAAGTAAACAGTATGCAAAGATTGATGATGATTATAAGTATTTGATTAAAATGCCCATGGATTCTGTAACTGAAGAAAATGTAGCTCAAATCATGAAAGAAAAGGATACCACCGAGAAAGATATTGATGTATTATCAAAGACTCGTGTACAGACTTTATGGTCTCGTGAACTAACAAAACTTGAAACTGAATATGATAAATATAAGTTGCAACGTGAAAAAATACAAGCAAGTGTGATAAAAATCAAAAAAACAGAAAAAAAGGTAAAAAAGGTTGCTAAAAAAAAGTAGTTATTAATAACAAATAGTATAAAAAAATTTTTGTATATTTTTTAATGAAGGTCGCGTTTATTACTGGTATTACTGGTCAAGATGGTTCGTACTTAGCAGAGTTACTATTAGAAAAAGGTTACATGGTACATGGTTTGATACGCCGTTGTTCGTCTATCAATACTCATCGCATCGAGCATATATTCCATAATCAAGACCTTTTTTTACATTATGGAGATTTAACAGATAGTTCATGTTTGGGTTCTATTTTGTCAAATATAAAACAAAAATATGAAAATATGGAAGTATTAGAAATATATAATTTAGGTGCTCAATCACATGTAAAAGTATCTTTTGAAATGCCTGAATATACAGCAGATGCGGACGCATTTGGTACTTTAAAATTACTCGAATCTATACGTTCTAATAATCTTTGTAGTAAAGCACGTTTTTATCAGGCATCTACAAGTGAATTATATGGATTAGTGCAAGAAATTCCACAAAAAGAAACGACTCCTTTTTATCCACGTTCTCCATATGGTGTTGCAAAATTGTATTCTTATTGGATAGTTAAAAACTATAGAGAGTCATATAATATGTTTGCATGCAACGGGATATTATTTAATCATGAATCAGAACGTAGAGGACATAATTTTGTTACACGTAAAATTACCAGAGGACTGGGAAAAATATTATCAGGAGAAACAGATAAACTCGTAATGGGGAATATTGACTCAGAACGTGATTGGGGACATGCAAAAGATTATGTATATGGAATGTGGTTGATGCTTCAACAAGAGAAACCAGATGATTTTTTATTAGCTACGGGTGAAAAACATAGTGTACGTGAATTTATAGAAAAAACGTTTGCATTAAAAAATATTCATATAGTTTGGAAAGGTTCTGGAATAAATGAAATAGGATATGATAAAAATACAAACAAAGAATATATTTTTATAAATGAAAAATATTATCGTCCAGCAGAAGTTGATTTATTAATTGGGGACCCAACAAAGGCAAACAAGTTATTGGGTTGGAATCCCAAAATTACATTTGATAAATTGGTTGAAAAAATGGTGCATCATGATTGTTAAAATATTATACAAAACAATATGAAAAGATTTTACTAATACATATAAATGCGTTGCGTTTATCTATTTTGTTTGCTTCCTTTGCTAGCACAATGTTTTACGATTACAAAAGTTGCTATACCACCTGCTCCAGTTGTTTATGGAGGCTCTACGAAGCCAGTTGAAAATTTCGATCCTTTTAATTTTGCTAGTACCACTGAAAGAAGTCTCTTTTTTAGAGAGGCAGAGTTAAAGCATGGTAGATTGGGTATGGTTGCCGCTACTACAATCCCGTTGGTAGAGCAATTTACTCATCGTCCAGGAATTTATGAGTTTTCTAAATTACCAGATAATATTCAAATTGCCATTGTTATGGTAATGTTTACTTCTGAGTTTTCTAGTATGTTAAATGGCTGGCAAAATCCTCTTCAAAAGCCGTTTGCTTTAAATGAAGATTACCAACCTGGAGATCTCGGTTTTAAAGTGTCCAATAATCGAGATATTAATATGATTAATAAAGAACTTAATAACGGCCGTTTAGCTATGATCGCATCTTTGGGTATGATAGTTCAAGAACTAGTAACAGGTCAGACATTGTTCTAATAAAATTGAATTAATAAAAATGTAATTAAAGATATAAATACCATAAAAATATTATTATGATATTTATGATTCTAATTAATTTGGCTGTATGTCATGGATTTCAACTATTTATGACAAAAAATAGTAATTGGAACAAAAATACTAATTGGAACCAATTACAATTCAGTATTAAGGAAAATGCTCGAAATTGGTTTGTGAAACGTGCAATAAGAAGTGGTATACCATGGAACGAATTGTATGAAGAAAATGTAAATAATTATGATATCATTGAAAAAAGCAAAGAAAAAATCGAAAATAAAAACATTCAATACCCCGAATATTATTTAAAGCCATTTCATGGTTATGACGCAGGTAATATGAACTGGAAAGCAGCACAAGAAGCGGAGGGAGCAACACTAAGTATTTCATCTAGATACTGGAAAGGCGTATCTCCTATCGAAGCACAAGAATGGATGCGAAATAATGTAACTCAAAATGTGTATAAATATATTAAAGGTTTGAATGACGGTATTTTGTATAGCCCTAGAAAAATAATTGATGTTGGTTGTTCCGTGGGTATTTCCACAGAATATTTACAAGACGCTTTTCCAAAGGAGACAAAGATATTTGGTTTAGATTTGAGTCCATACTTTTTGGGGGTCGCAGATTTTCGTGCATGTCAGCAAAATCGTAATATACAATATATTCATGCAAATGCTGAAAAAACAAACTTTGATTCATTATCTTTTGATTTAATTATCTGTAACTTTGTATTTCACGAACTTCCCGAACAAGCTGCCAATTCTATTTTGAAGGAGATGTATCGTATTCTCAACAAAAATGGAATATTAGCTATTGTTGACATTGACCCAGATTACCTGGATACTATGTTAAACCAGAATATTTTCCGAAAATGGGCTTTTGAATCAACCGAACCGCATATTTATAACTATTATTTACGGAACACACAAGAAATGATGCAAAATCTTGGTTTAAGACACATTACTAAAGCACGAAATGATCCATTGAATTCTATATGGTTTGGTGTGAAAGGAGATTATAATTATATCAAAAGTAAAAATCCGTTGAATTTGATTGATTCTAGGGAAAATGATATGGACATGCAAAAAAATTTTGAATTAAGATCGATATTTATTTAAAAAGAAATTATTATATAAAACAAAGATGTTAGAATTAGGTACATATTTATTTTTTTATCTTTATGGAGGAGTTATTGGAAGCATTATTTACATGAATAGTATTACTAGAAACAGAGAAGAATTATTTGAACAAGATATTGAACCTATTCCATCACGATTTCAAAATCGTGAAAGAATGACTGTAGGTGAACGATTTGTTTAATGTTGAAGATTAAATTTAGGAGTTATTTGGTAATATTTTTCAGGGTCGCAACAAAAACGTTCGTTATTTAATTCACAGCATTTTTTTACTCCAAAACAATCATCGTCTTTATTACATAAAGAATTCTTTCCAAATCGAATGTTTGGTAATAACAAAGCGGTAATTCCAGCCAAACTAATTACATTACTAAAATCATTCAAAACCGGATCAATGTTATATATTCTAGGTTGAACAGACAATAAAAAACAACTTACTAATAAACGATACATTAGTGATATAAAAAACAATTTTTTAAATGATTTATAAAAATATTTTAACACAATAATTTGCTTATCTCTTTTTTCTCCCAAAATATTCTATTCTTATATCCTTTGATAGAATTATTCATTAAGAATGATTTTACTGGGTCATGATCGTTCCAATACTTTTCAGGGATATTTGATTTTTTAATTTTATCTTCTTGCTCTGCTTCATCTATTTTTTTTTCCAAACAATCATCAACCGTATGCATATAATTCTTACAATATGTACAAAATAGTTGATTCACACAAATTAGATTTGTTTGTTTTTTCTTTACTTTTTTCATTTTAAATAACATTCTTTGTATTCTCATAGAATGCATATTTTTCAAAATTAATAATTCTTATTCTAAATATAATTATTTGAACATTTTCAATTTTTATACAAATGGTTTCATTTCTAGTTGTCGAAATTCTCTGTCAGTTTGTACAGGTAAATCAATAGGTGTTACTAAAGTACTTTGATCACGGCAATATTTCAAATAACCAATTAATTCATTATACACATTTGGTACAGCATATTCCAACACAAACTTATTCAATCGTTCTATTTGTTCAGTAATACCCTCTGGTTTATGTTCGGCATATTGTAAATAAATACTTCTCATAATAATTTTGATAGTATCTAAATTTTGTGGAGCAATAATGTACTTCTCCTCGGACATTTTGTATACTCCTGCACGAATACCATTTTGAATGATTTGTACATTTTCTGCACAAAAGAATACTTTAGATAATACAGTATCTTCGATAATTCCAGCTAATGGCTCTCTGTATTCACTTGCTTTATTTTTTACTGCAACTTTTTCTTTCATATCAAATAATACGTTAGGTGGTATGTCAATAATATTTACTCTACCGTTCAATGCTTCAGGAGGTAGAATGGAATTTTCATTATCTATACTACTAGGATTCATTATATATACATTTAATACAGAATAAAAATTTCACAGAAACACTCTAAATATTTAGTACAATAATCTCTAGTTTATATATAAATATGTTCAGAAATATAGGCGAAATAGTCGTTATGATTTTTATTGCTATTTTAGTATATTCTATTTTTATTTTGCTATCGTTTATTTTAGTAAAAACAACGGGTGGAACAATTCAACTATTTATTGAATCTCCAATTGTATTTATATTTTACATGTCTATTTTATTAGCTATTTGTTATGCAATAAACACTATTTTCTTTAAGCAAAAAACAAAAGATGCATAAATATTTATCTATTGGTAGTATATAAAAATGGAAGTATTCTATACAATAGTTGTTATAGTAGCATTAATTTTACTTATATTGATATTAACCTATGTTGGAATGAAAGTATCTGCTCAAGAGTCAAGTTCAAGTGTTCCATTCCCTCCTCATCAAAATACTTGTCCAGATAATTGGAAGGCAAAATCGATTACCGATAGTAATAATAATGAAAGTACATACTGTGAAGTACCTACCGAAAATATGAAAAATGTGGGTACAATATTAGATACAAGCACTAGTGATTCTTCTAAAACAAATGCTGAAGTGACGGCAGGTTATAATGATACTATATTTGAAGATAGCCCGAATGGGGTAATCGATTTTAACAGTCCTGCATGGTTAACGAATGGTACTACAGCAGAATGTAGTCAACAATTGTGGGCAAATACACACAATATTACTTGGGACGGAATTACCAACAAATCTGGTTGTGAATGAGTAGTTCGTTACAATAAATGAGAAAGAAGTATACATAACAAAATGAAATTTTATATAACATAGATATTATATAAAATTAATTAATGAAATCTTTCACAACTGGTTCTTCGTCGGTGTTTATTTCTATTTTATCAATATGAACTGGATATTTAAAAACACTATAAACACCACTATCATTATCATAATTCACTTCTTGCACCTCATTATTCAATTGAGATATTTTTTTAAATAATGGTTCTTGTTGTTCAGTATTGTTTTTCACTATTTGTTTTATTAACTCTTTATTTTGCGTTTTTTTGTATTCTTCAATTAAAATTTTATTGTTTTGCTGTATTTCGTAAATTTCTTTTTCTTTGTTTTTTATTTCTTTCTTTTTATCGTAATTGAAAAATAATTCTTTATGTGTATCTAACATTTCTTCATACAATTCATTTTCTAAATTGTATTCTTCCAAATGTTTTTCAAATATTTCTTTGGCTTCATCGTCTTCTGTAAAACTAAAAATATTATTCATTTTTTCTCGAATAATAGAGGATTTTGATACCTCACGATATTGATTAAAATAATGTAATTGTGATTCGTAATGATAAAACTGACCTGTGTAGATTTTAATATTTAATTTACACGGGTTCTCAGCATCGCCGCATATTGCTTGATAATAATTAGTTGTTGTTTTGAATATAGTACCTACTTTTCGTTTGCAGTGTATACATGTCGGTTTAATTGTTTTAAGCAATTCCATTCCTTGTTTTCTCGAATCGGCATTTTTAAAAACGGCTTTTCTCATATCATGGACTTTCTTTTCATATTTGCTTTTTAATTTAAAGTATGCATTCAAAGCCTTTTTAACTTCCATCTTTTTTCTTGTTTTTTCTTTATGCTTATCTTCCTGTTCATCAGGAATGTTTCCTCTAAATTCAATAGAGGGGGTATTTTCCATAATAAAATTAGGTATGCCATTTTCAGGAAAGTTCTCGATTAAGGTAATTGTATTATTAGAAACATTTAAACTTTCTAGGTTATCTATATTTTTCAAATCTAACATTTTTAATTTGTTATGAGATACAGAAATATCCATTAGAGAACCTGGTAAATCTTGTATTTCTTCTAATTTGTTGTGTGATAGATTTAATTCTTTTAGTTCAGTCAAATTTGCAATGTTCACTTTTTGTAAATAATTTTCTTCTATTTGTAAACATGTTAATGAACTGGGTAAATTGTCCAATGTATTCAAAATATTTTTATTTACTTTCAAGGTTTCAATACCTTCGGGGATATTGTATAAATTCGTAATCTTACCTTCTTCAAATATCACCTCTTCGGGTACACCCATGTTCATTTCTTTCAATATGGAGAAATCAATGTCACCAAACAATGCGTAACCAATATATATTTTCTTCAATGGTTTGGTTGAACCTTCTAAATATTTTTTAAGTTCCTCTGTAGCACTATTATTATTGGATATTATTTGTTCTCGTTCTTCTTTGTTCATTATATAATATAAATATATTTATAACTATATTTATATTTCTAAATTAAATTTATTGAACTTTTTAAATGGTATCTATATTATCATTATAATGAAAAGGTAAACTCGTAATATTTGACATACTTTGTTTCTGTTGTTGATAATTTTCTTGATGATAGCGTATCTTATTTAAAATAAAATTTTGCTCTTTTAACATTTGCTGTTTTTTTTCATAATCACTTGGTTTATTTGTATAACAAAAATATAAAGCTAATCCAAATATTAAAACAAATATGAATAATAATCCAAAATTAAATACATAATAATAAACACCAACTCTAGTCTCGTGACATTTTTTTAAATTATTCACTAAATATGCCCTTGAATTAGGCTCTATTAAAGAAGGTAAATCCATATATATTAATTTACTAAGAAAATTGTTTTACATATACGCTAAATAACTTAATACAAATAAATAGCTAAATATAGCGGTTATTATTGCAACCAACCAAATAGGAATTACAGTTTTATGTCTGTACCCTACACCAAAAGGACGGAATTCACCATTTTCATCATATACTATAGTTGGCTTCATGTAATGAATCGTAAAGAATAAAATAAGAAAAATGAGTAAACTAACATTTAATTTATTTTTTCCAATAAATATTTTTAAATTATTCATAATTATAATATTACTATAAAAAAATTAATAGTTATTAACCATTGAATTATTATGGTCACAAGGATATGGTTCAAATAATTCTTTATGGTCCTTGTAAAGTATATACCATAGATTGACTTCCCAAACAAGATAATTATTTTCTTTTATAAAATTTAATGTTGTTTCTTTCATAATATCGGCAAATTCTATCAACTTATTTTTATTGCCACCAAATAATCCACCTGCAAAATACCATGCAATCTTTCTCTTGATATCGACAGAATATATTAGTTGTAAATCCCATATATGTCCTATTCTTACTTTATTATAACAATTTTGTAAATTTGATAATTGGATGTCTTGATTAAATATTTTAAAAATACCAAAATCTATCCATATATATTGTTCTCCTTCATACAATTGTAATTTTATTGCTTGTCGTAGCCATTCTGTTTTATTGCACATAACAGAAAAGAAAAAATTAGAATCTTTGTTTATATTTCCTTCTATTTTATGGTCCAAAGTATTTAAATAAGGATATAAATACATATCTGTTTCTGTTGTTGGTAATATTTTGGTATATTCATTTTCATAAGGAAGAAATATATCTATTAAACTTTTATCCATAAAAACGACTTTATTCTGTTTTATCTCTAGTAGTTGAACACCATATTGTTTATAAAAATTTATATTTTGATAATGTTCTTTATTATATAAAAATGCAGTTACTAGAATTGGTTTCATTTATTTTACTTTATATTAAAAATAAATGAAATATACATATTATTCGTTGTAATCTTCCACATCTTCAGGATAAAAATTTCCATCCTTATAATCTTCGTCCAGTTGACTTATATCATTAGCTTCTTGCTGATAGAATTCATCTTGTGCCATTTCATCGTCTTTTTCTAAATCAAAAATCTCTCTTCTCATTTCACTAACTTGCTCATATTGTTTATTCGTTTCATCGCCTTGTAATTGAGTTAACAATTCATTCCTCTCTCTTTCGTAAGTTTCTTTATCATATGATATTAGTCCTTTTTGATTGCCAACGTTCCATCGTCCTAATTTATACATTTTAAATAATTCTTCTACCTTTCGCTCTTCTTTACTCATATTACCTAAATAATCAATAATCGATTTCTTTTCTCTTTGTTTGGACCTTGTAATTTTTTTAATAATTTCTTCATAAGTGTAATCTGTAGCAGATTTATTATCCATTTCAATTTCTAAAAATGATTGTAGTAAAGTTGCTACTCTTGTTTTCAATTCGTCACTAGTATCTGCTCGAATATCAGTTTCTTCTAATTCATTTAATACCGTATCGTGAGTTTCGTTAACACTTAGGCGTACACTCTCAATTCCTTCGGTGGGGTCGTCTATAATATCATTTCGTTCTTGTCTTTCAAGACGCATTTCAACCACTTCGGTTCGTAGTAAATCGGTATCATCACTGCATAATATAAATTCATATAAGGTTCTATATAAACAATATTTCATAATTTCATAATATGTTGCTTGATTAAAGAGTGAATGGAAAGAAACTTTTACTTCTTCGTCGTCTTGATTCGTCATAGTTTTTTGTATTTCTGTATAAAGAGGTATACTTTGAATAAACACATTCATATCTATTATTTTCAATTTCACACTATTTAATAAGTTTATAATTACCTTATCACCTTTAAATTTTTCAATAGGTTTATAAAATTTGGTCAAAAATAATTCAATATCATCTTCATGCTTTTCTGAAAATCCCCAATGTTTGCATACTACTTTATTAAAATCCGCATTATTTGATAGCAATTCGGGATAGATTTTACCAATACTCATGATAGCGTTTTGAATAAACAAAAATGAATTATGCATATTAATACCATCTATATTTTTATCATCTGTTTCTCTACTCCATTCATGAGCAGTAGCTAAAAACTTTACTAATTTATTAAAAGTAGAATCAGTTATCATGTTTGATTCATCTAAGAATACAGTTATATTTTTGAATAATTTACGATTAGCAAGAATCAAATAATCAGTTAAGTCATTTAATTCATCGCTTGGCGTATCGACCATTTTTAACGGTTCATACTTTTGCGCAACTTTACGTAATAAATTGCGTAAAGGCTCGTCAAATAATTCACTATTATTTAATTCTAATGTTTCAATCATATCTTTGAACGCATCTACTTGATGAAATACATCACGACTATGTATTTGAACCATATTTTCCTTATTAATGATAGACATCATATTGTGTAATTGATGAATAGTAAATCGTTTTCCGTTTCGTTTTAAGAAATCTATTTTTTCCTCTAAGTTCGCCTTTTTATTGTAAGATGTGCTTAATTCTCCGCAAATATCTTTTAATTTTTCAGGAATAGGCAAATCTTTATCAAAATTACAATAATGAATAAACGCATGATATATATTTTCTTCCATATAATCGCTCGGTAATTTTGGGTAAGATATAGACGTCGATTCGTCGTGATAAAACATTCTTGCTGATGATAAGATTCGAATATCCTTTATTGTTTTTTGATTTTTAGCGACTCTTTGTAAATATTGTTTAATATTAGGGTCTTCTTCGTTAAAATATATCAATGGATTATTTAAGTTTACGTCTTCATTACAGCAAGCATTTTCTGTAAATGGTATTTTAGAACTAGTTTTCAATAATAAATCTTTATTTTTTACTATTCCATTAATACTCTCCATTACAGCAAATCCGTGTAATATATTTTTCGATTTCAACATATTTATTGATTCATCTTGTTTAACATCGCCCTTTTTAACCTTTTCTAATAAATCTCGTTTAAATTCGCTTGAAACATTTTTCAAACCAGGAATTACTTTTGTTTCTACAACAGGTGGTAAGAATGTTAACCATTTCTGTACTTTATGTTCTTCAGGTGCTATATTTTCAGGATGTAAAGAAATATATTCCTTCTTAGTAATATACATTTCTTGAATTTCATTCAATGGAACAATATATTTTTCAATGATGTCTTTCATTCGATTACTTAATACCTCCTGTTTGACATTACGTAATGAATCCCATGGAGGTATTGCACTTTTCATTTTAATTAAGACACAAGCAATGTATTGTATTCCAGTTGTATCTTCCATACCAGATAATGGATATCCACTGAATGAACGTACGCAACTAGGAAAAGTTTTTTTTGTTTGAAAAGATGGAACAGCAGTTTGAATACTAATTAATAATAAACTACCTAAAATAATTAACATTGATTCATTCTTGTATTTTTCATAGGAACCCAATTTTTTCCCTGTCTTATTAAAATATTGTTCAGATTTGGTAGCATATTTTGATTCACTAATAATATTTTTATTCATTATTTCTATAGATAAACGTAATATAGAATCTTCGATTGAATCTATGGGTATATCAATATTACTTGCTATAGATAAAAGAATATTATGTAGTTTCTCAGATGTTTCATTTTCAAATATACGAGTTTTCTTTTTGTTTTCTTCATGTATGACACCTAGGTCTTTTTCAATAATATCGCGAGTAACTAATTTACGTCCAGTATCATCATATCCCTCTTCGGTGCTAAGGTCTTTTTTGCGTAAAACATATCCACTATGTTTATCAACAATTGCATCACCATCGTCACTTTCTGTACCAACATCAGCACATACAATTTCTAACATTGATTGATAATCTCCACCTGAGGTAAAAGTTTGAGCTAACCTATAAAGAGATAACGGAAACAACTTTGTATTTGTATCTTTACAGTAAAACCAATGTAAATCTTCATTTAAACTATCTATTTTAGGTTCTCTAGAAAAATTATCTACAAATTTGCAAATATCATTTTGTTTTTTTGTAAAATCAGTTTGTTCTAATATTAGTTCTCTTAATGATTCATATGGGGACCTCAATATATCATCTTGTTTTACGCGCTTACCTATTTCAAAAGCAATATTATTTGCTTTCAAAAAGGATATTTCATTTAATAATTCATTCTTTTCATTTTTTATCATTTGTGCGTTTATTTCATTTTCTAAATTTTTTTCCATTTCTTCCATAGTAAATTCAAATCTTTTATGAAATTCTTCTTTTAGAGCATCTTTGTTTTCACTTCGAATACGTATTTTCGCTTGTTCAGGTGTCTCGCAAATTTTATTTTTATCATTTTTAACACAATCTTTTGCCATATTGCAAAAAATATCATTTGTATCCATAAATGATTCTATCTGTATTTCATCGTCTCGAATCCAATTATATTTTAATCTGCGATAGAAAAAAGTTTTTTTACGAATATTGCTTTCATCATCTAGTTTCTTTTTTTCTTCTTCACTTAATAAATCAAATTCTTCTGGATTACTAGGTTTTGGATGAATTTCTAAGATAGCATAATGACCATCCAGTAATTTTTTCTTTCCAGCGATTAATGTTTCCGCTAATTCATTTGCATTATCTTGTTCGATTTTATGTCTTTCTATCAAATTTTCAACTAAAAATGAGAAAAACATCTCTGATTCCATCTCTTTTTTTTCCTTTTCATATTTATTTATAATACCATACTGTGTATCATCGTATTCAGAATCAAAAAATAAGTCACTTTTATTATTGTCTTTTTGTAAATCACCTATTGAAAAATATTTCTTAGCCAAATATCTTTTACTACAATCTTTTGCTTTAATATTCTCTACATCATCTAATTCATTAAGTTCAGGTTCTTGTAATTTAGATAAAATTTCATCATTTGCACTTAGAGATAATAAAACACTACTTATAATGTTTGAATAGAGAGCCAGATTATCTTTTTCCATTAGTTTAAAAATGATTTCACTAGAAGTATATTGTTTTTTCATATCTTTATCGAAAAACTGATATGCTTTATAAAAGATATCAGAAAATTCTTGATTCTCACTTAAAATGCGTAATAAATTGTTTTCTTTTTGTAAAACATTATAAGTAGTATTTTTTAATATGTTCATTTTTGTTGAATCATTTGCTATTTTTTTTTTCAATACCTTCATTTCTTCCAAAACAAAATAACGTATTTCTTTGTATTGATTAAAAGTAATATCGTTAGTATAAATATGGAACGGTTCCAATTTTTGAACCACTCCTGCAAAAGATAGACGATTTTTGATATATTTGCGATATAAACGTATTAACAAACGTGTCTTTGGTATTATTGATTCTAAAAATTGTCTGAATCTATCATTTTCATCCATATATTCCATTTCTTGAAAAGCATCACTATCTAATATAAATTCATTTATTCCTGCAAATATAGATTTTTTTGTTTCTTCTTGTATTTTTTCGTATTCAAGTTCTTTCGAAAAATCCTCAATAACTTGAGTTTGTATTTCAGTCTTTTTTCTTAATAATCTATACAACATTAAATAATTATCATGGAGGTTAGCTCGACTCAAAATTGAAGTAGTTGGTAAACGTATTTCTGAAAATTTTATTACAGAAGACGGTAACATTAAAAATGATTTAATTGAAATAGGGTCATTATTGGTACTGGGTACATGTTTGTATACTTTTTTACCATTCGCCAATATAGTTTCTTGTATTTTCTTTGAACCTAGATTATATCTTTGAATAACAAAACGTTGTTTTTTCAAACCAGAGTTAGTGTATACGCTACTATAAAATTCTGATAAATTATCAACAACTGCGTCAAAATTTTCTTCTATTACTTTACTTGTCAAGATATTGGATGTAGGTAAAGGTTCTGTAAATGGACGAAACGTTTCTTGCTCAAAATTTTGAATATTATCATATGTTACAGATTGGTCATTTGCACCTTTCCTTTTATAGGAATTTTTCATATCAATTAATTTTGAAAATTCTACTGTCATATTCTCGTTTGCAACATCCAAGTCTTCTTTATTATCTTGTATGTCTATTTTTTTTTTATTCGCAACAACTGGTATTAACCAGGTTAAGTTACTTTTCATTTCAGATAACTTTTCAATAAGGGGTTTATGCGTGGCTGAATGTAAATTTTTATCGTATATATTTTGATTATCATCAAATTTGGAAAAACCATTTCTCAATTGCTTAAAACGTTCAATTAAACGATTAATATTCTCTAATACTTTTTGACTACGTTGACTATTTGGTATAGTAGATAAAAGTTCATCCATCAAATCATTTACTTGAATATCAATTCCATATCTTTGTTCGTTTTCAGGTAACTCAACTAATTGTGATATTTCTCCTAATTCTTCTCCAAAAACAATTGTATTAGCGTCTGCATAAATATTGTGTAAAATATCATATATATTTTCTTCTTCTTTTCCTTGTTCTGGTATATTTATTGTTGTTTCTCCAGTTTCTAAAAATGTTATCTCTGCCTTTTCTTCCTGTTCTTCATTTATATCTTCTCCGGATAATGCCGCTTCTTTCATTGAAGCTAAAGAACCGTTATTTTTTATAGATGCTGGTTTCTCGCGAATAACAAACTTGTCGATTGGAATATCTAAAGGAATACCTTGATATTTAAAGTCAATGTAAATAATATCCATATCAGGATAAGTAATTATTTCAATCATATCATCTTCTAAATTACTTATTTGACCAGTTATGATTATAGGCATTTCTCCTGAAAAATGAACATCGACCCAAGTATTAGGTATCAAATTATTTTGTCTCGCATAACCTTTTTCTTCGCTTCTATTCAATAATATGATTTGTTCAATAGATTCATCGCTAAATGAACCATCCTCTTTGCGATTTAATTTATAATTTACTAGGGAGCCTACATTTGTTAACAAAATTACTTTGTCATCTATGTAATCAATATAATTTGTTGTTTCATGATATTCCGGATTTTGTGGACTTATAATTTCTATAATATCTCCCAAATCAAGATCAATATTATTTTTAACATATTTATCATTTACTTGCAATTCTGTTTCTGGATTTTGTTTATTCTCTTGCTCCATTATATATTAAACTATATATTATCTATCTAAATTATAATTTAAGAAACACAATTTGGATAAAAACGAAAATATTTAAAGACATTGGAATAATACAAATAATGAATAATAATGATATTAAAAATTCTGTTATGATTTCAAATATGATATCATTTGACCACATTATCAACAACAAAATTTCCAAGGTATTTCGTAAATATTGTAATAATATGTACGGATTTCTAAATTACGATGAAAATTACTTATCGTTAAATGACACACAAACCGGTTTATATCGTTCTATTATATTTTCATATCCTGAAAGAAAAATACTTTCATTCTGTCCTTCTAAATCTATTTCTTATTCTTATTATAGAACCTTATTTCCATTAATGGATTCTGATAATTATGTAAGTCAACATATTGATGGCGAATTAATTCAATTATTTTATGATAGTAGACAAGAATCATGGCTATTGGCAAATAAATATGATTTTGGATTTTATGAAAAATCTAAAAAAAAACCGATTATTCAGTCTTTTTTGAAAAGTCTAGGATATCATGAAAAAGACGAACTTAACAGCCTACCTTTTTTGAAAGATTTAAATAAAGTTTGCAATTATGTATTTATACTATCTTTTGATAGTTATACAAAAAACCCTAAATTATATTTAACTAATGTTTTTCAAGTTCAATGTAACTTGCCAAATACAATTAAATTCATACCTGAATTTGAATATCAGAGTTGGCCTGAAATTAATAATATAAAAGAATTATATTTTCCAAAAAAGCAAACGTTTGAATCTTATTATGATTTAGATGAATATCTACGTTATCTTCATAAACCTCATAAAATAGTATTAATAAATAATAAAACTGGCCTAAGATGTAATATACAAAATAATGAAAATTTATTTGTAATAAGAGCAAAAGAAATAGATTCATTTCAAAAATATTTATTTTTTTGCTTAAATCGTATACACAAAGATTATAAGATATGTGATATATATCCACACTATGCAAGAGATATGTACGCTATGAAAAATATTTATGAATTTATGGTAGATAATATACATCAAACATATGTAGATTATTTTATTCAAAAAAAAACAATAGAATTAAATGAACCTTTTAAAAAGTATTTAATAGATATTCATAAAACATATTATATACCTACTATTAAAGATATTGTACCAAACTTAATTACAAGAAAGATAGTGAAAGATTATTTTAATAAGTTAAGTCCATTTGAATTACATAAATTGTTCGAATCAATCTAATGTCAATGAATATATTTAAAACAAAAGTATTAATATATTAATATGAATATTAATTCAAAATTATTAAAAGTTTTTAAAAATGACAATAATTTAAAGGAAGTTAAGAAAATATTTAATTTTTACACTAACATGAGAAAATCATTTAACCCGCAACAAAAAAACAATAGTAGTTTGCAAAATAATATTTTAAATTTTTATAATAAAGATACTATTTCTCCTTATGTTCCAATAGCAGCAAAAGGTCCATGGATAGTTTCAAATGAAGGAAATGTAATATACGATACTGGTGGTTACGGTATGTTAGGATATGGTCATTCTCCTGAATGGGCATTAAATGTTTTAAGTAAAGAACATATAATGGCTAATGTTATGACTCCATCTTACGAACAATCTATATTAACTGAAAAATTAAAAGAAAAAATAGGAAATCCTTGTCCTTATGAAAAGTTTGCCTTTTTGAATAGTGGTTCAGAAGCAATGGAATTGGCTGGAAGAATTATAGATACAGTTGGAAAAAAAAAGAATTGCAAGAAAATGTCAAAATCTATTGTTTTAAAGGATAGTTTTCATGGGAGGACATCACAAGCATCTTTATTTTCAGACTCTTGTGCAAATGTTTATAAAAATACTTTAAAATCATTTCAATATCATAAAATAGTAGAAACAGTTGAAATTAATAATGTAGTCGAATTAAAAAATAAAATAAATGATATTTTAAACAATGGTTTTGAATTAGATGCTATTATTATGGAACCTGTTATGGGTGAGGGAAGACCAGGTATAGCTTTAAATCCCGAATTCTATAAATTAGCAAGACAACAAACACTTGAATTAGAATCCATATTATTAATAGATTCTGTTCAAGCAGGAATACGAACCAATGGTTGTTTGAGCGTTGTTGATTATCCTTCACTAAAGGGTTGTGAAGCACCTGATATGGAAGTATTTTCAAAAGCAATAAATTCGGGTATGTATCCACTATCTGTATTGGCTTTAAAAAATGAAGTTAGTGAAAAATATGAAGTAGGTACATATGGAAATACAATGTGTGCTAATCCAAAGGCACTTGATATAGGATTTGAAACATTAAATAGATTAGACAAAAATGTTTCGAAAAATATTGTAGAACAAGGAAAAAACTTTGTAAATATGTTAAACACTTTGAAAGAATCATATCCAGATGTAATTGAAGAAGTAACTGGTACTGGATTATTAATAGCTGCTCATATAAATAAAAAATACGCTGTTGTTGGTGAAAATGGCTTAGAAATGAATTCTAGAAAACGCGGATTAAATGTAATCCATGGAGGTAAAAATGCGTTGAGATTTACGCCTTATTTTTTAATAAATGAAAATGAGATTGAATTAATAAGATGTATTTTAAAAGATGTATTTGATGAATTATGTGTTTGATTTAAATTATAAATTCTTTTTATTTAAATCAAACTTGTATTTACTTGTTGAGAAACTTGTATAAAAGTCGTACACTTCGCCATTTGTTTTATAGATTCAGCATTTATATATGTACAAGTACTTCTTAAACCTCCCAAATAATCCATTACAGTATTGTCTAATTTGCCTTTCAATTTAATTAATAATTCTCTTCCCTCGGAAGACCTATACTTTTCCATTTTACCATAATGAGTTTCCATGGCTTGTTTAGAACTCATACCATAAAATTTTTTATATTTGATGTTATCTTTTTCAATGATGTCTCCAGGGTTTTCTTCGTGTCCAGCGAATGCACTACCAACCATTACAAAATCTGCTCCACCACCAAATGCCTTAGACATATCACCTGGACAGGTTATTCCACCATCTCCAATAATATGACCATTTACACCATGCGCAGCATCAGCACATTCAATAATTGCAGATAACTGAGGCATACCAACACCGGTTTTAATTCTTGTTGTACAGGCTGCACCTGGCCCGATTCCAATTTTTACAATATCAACAAAACCTTCTAATATTAATTCTTCTACCATTTCACGTGTAACAACATTACCAGCTATAATTCTTTTATCTGGAAACCTGTCTCGAACTTGTTTGCAGAAATTAACTAATTCCTTAATATAACCATTTGCAACATCAATACATATCCAATTGCAAGGTATCTCATAACATATTTCATCTAACCTTTTAAGTGCTTTATCACCTATTCCAGTTGAAATCATAAAATAATCAGGATCTAAACCATGGTCATTCATTTCAAGTTTATAATCATTTAATGTATAAAATTTATGTGTTGCGGTAATAATTTTGTACTTTTTCAAAACATGATATATTTCAAAAGTACCAGTTGTGTCCATATTAGCCGAAATGATTGGCACACCATTCCAATTAAGTTTAGAATATTTAAATTTAAACTCACGTTCAAGATTTACTTTAGATCTGCTGTTAATTGTTGATCTTTTTGGTCGAATTAATACATTTGAAAAATCTAATTTTACACCATATTCAATCTTATTCATAATAATACATTATACAAAGAGTTCCATTTATATTATTTAAAAAATCAATAATTTAAACATTTAAGATATTGATTATATAATGTCTGAAAAAGAAGAATATCAACCATGGCATATGAATTCATCTTTAACAATCGATAAATATGTTAGAAAAGATACAAAACTAGATAAAAATGAACAATCAAAAAGAGATAAAAGTGACCAAGTAACGAAAAAAAGAAAATTAGATATTCAAAGCAAATAATAATTTAAATCCTAAGAATACTTCAAAGAAATTTTTAGATACGATATCTAATAAATTATAACCAATATTTTTAATATAATATGGCATCAATGCTGCAAACCCATATAATGACCAAATGACTGTAAACAAAAGAAATAAATAAATACCTGTTGTTGTATGTTTTGCATAATTATCATAAATTAAATAAAAATAAGATAAGAAAGGTATAAATCCAAACATAACAGCAGTACTATTTGATATAGTGCCTATTTCACCTAAGTATCCAAGCAAAAGCATTAAAGCATTCAGAAATAGAATGATAGATAATAAATATTTATTTTCTTTGATGTACGACCAAAGATCATTGTTTGATTTTTTGGCTGTTTTTTCTAATTTCCCGTTTTTCTCACTATTGCTATCTTTTTTAATCACCTCTTTTTCATTTTCTTCTCTATCTTTTAAATATAATAAGTACACTACTAATGTTATTAGCATAGTTGGTGTAGAAAAAAACCAATCATAATAGCGATATTTAGTAATATTAGAAATAACATTAACATATTTTGTTAACCATGCATAAAATGTACCTTCAATAATCTGTACAATCAGACCTAACCAGACTAACTGTATTAATATTTCTATGTCATCTTGAAAACTCTTATCAAATATATCAAGCGATAAAATTCCAATATTGAAAATTGTTGTTAATATTTGAATAATTAACGAAATATAAATAGTTAAAATTAATACATCAATTAGTTTTTGTTTATTCATTTCTAAAATACCATTAGATTATATTAGAAATATTATTTTATAGATTTTGATATGCAATACTTAATTTATTCAAATTTTGTAAATATTTTAAACAATGTTCTTTATTTACATCTGTTGTTGTTGCTATGGGTGTCCTAATTCTCTCTATCATTTTTATAATTTCATCATTTTTATTGACATCTGCTAAATCAGCAGAATAATCTTTATTAATAAAAAAATCAATATTGCCATTTGATATCTCATTTCCATACGGGAGGCTTACACTAGTGTACCATGCTTTAATAATTGCAGTTGTATTTAATCGTTTTATAGTTTCAAATGATGTTTTTGCAAACATAATCTCTTTACTATCTGGGAAAATATTTTGCAAATCACTTAAAAAATCAAAAAAATGCTTGTTAAATGCTTTGGATACAGTAGATTTATCTTTCATTATATTTTATAAATTTAATTGTTTATATTGTTTTTATATTTTTCAAATTATAAAAGGTTATTGCATTTTTCCAAGATATTCTATATATCCTATTTTTTCTAATTCTTCTGCTTTATTTAACACTTCTTTTTGTTGTGTTAACATAAATTCGTTCATTTTTTTTCTTATATTGATATCTTGAGCACCCAAAATTCGACATGCTAATAATCCTGCATTTGTGGCATTATCAATTGCCACTGTTGCTACTGGTATACCTTTCGGCATTTGAACAATTGATAAAAGAGAATCGTTTCCGGATAAAGAACTAGATTTAACTGGTACACCAATAACAGGTAAACTCGTTAAAGAGGCAACCATTCCTGGTAAATGAGCAGCTCCTCCTGCACCAGCAATAATACATTGTAATCCTTTTAATTCTGCAGATCTCGCATAAGAGTATAACCTAGATGGTGTACGGTGTGCAGATACAATGGTTAATTCATAAGGAATATCAAATTTCTCTAGAATACTTGCTGCATTTTTCATACATGGTAAATCACTATCACTTCCCATTATAATAGCAACGCGAGGAGGATATTTTATATTTCTATCCATTACAAATTATATAAAACTATTTTTATACTATTTATTATAATTATCAAATAGGCATTTGTTGATTAGTACCGTTATTAATTTCATCAATACGTTGTTGTTGAAGTGAATCAATTGTAATATCATCTGAAATTTTATCAGGACGATAATTATCAGGAGGTGTTTCTATAAAAATATTATCATTATGAACTGAAACATAATTGTAAAGTTCTCTGGATTGTCCTTTTCCTTTAGCACTTAATTCTTCAGGAGACATATCATAACTAGTAAATTGTTCTGAAATTATATTTGTTCCCCCGATGGAAGATTGTAACCGATATCCTAAAGGTTCTCCATTATACCTAGTTGCTTTATTATTGTACTCTTTCATTTGAGGGTGGAAATGTTTTACGATATCATCACCATAAATAACTTTATAATTTTCTTTCACTAAAAGTAACGATGGAACGCTATGTATGTGAGGAGGCATAATAACTTTAGAGCCATTCTCTAATAATATATATGTTTGATTATCTCTTGAGTCTTTTTTTCGTTTGTCAATGCAAAGAAAACTTAATTTATCTTTTAAATTATTTTTTACTAAAGTATTTACTATTTTTTGCGAATGTTTGCAATAATTGCTATAATATAAAATATCCATTTTGTATTTTATATTATAATTATGAAAAATCTAAATAGTTTAAATGTATTATTTACTTTAAGCTAGCAAGACACATGGTATTTAACAATCTATTTTGAAAATAGAAAATCAAATAGCCCAATGCAATAAACAATACTTGCATGTAGTAATCAAGTCCTTTTCCTTTGGTAAGACCTACAATCAAAGAAGAAACTAAAAGAACAACAAGCATGACAAAACCTAAAACTGATAAGATAAAGAAATAATCACAAAAGCGATAGTCTAAAGGACCAAAAACAGTATTGATGAAATCTTGCATCATTTTATACATTAAACGAAGAAATAATATTTTCTATTTTGCTAAATAATTTTAAAGATAACAAAACTAACCGGTATAAAAATATATAAGTATTTTTATATATAGTTAATTTCATGGAAAACTCACAAATATGGAAAATTATTGACAAATATTTTGAAGATAATCCACAATCTTTAGTAAGACATCACGTAGAGTCTTACAACGACTTCTTTAAGAATGGAATATTTCAAATATTTAAGGAGAAGAATCCTATACAAATCAATACTCGTTTTGATGAAAAATTAGATGATTATCGTTCAAAGTGTATAATGTATTTTGGAGGTAAAAATGGAGATAAAATTTATTTTGGAAAACCTATTATTTATGATGAAACAAATACACATTATATGTGTCCAAATGAAGCTAGACTTAGAGATATGACATATGGAATGACTATACATTATGATATTGATATTGACTTTGTTGATATATTAGATGAAGGTGAACAACCAACAATAATTGGCGAAGAAGACTTAGATATATCAGAAGAAAATGAGCAAGAGGGGGGTGCAACTCAGCCTAAAAGAAAAGGAAAATCTAAAAAAAAGAATTTAGAACTTACACCGGGTGAATTCCATGATTTAAAGGAAGCTACAAAAAAATCAATGGTAGACGAAAATACTCAAAAACGTTCTATGACATTAGAAAAAATCTTATTAGGTAAATTTCCTATTATGTTGCAATCAAATTATTGTATATTATCTGGTGCCCCTAGAGATGTAATACATTCACAAGGTGAATGTACTAGTGATTATGGTGGTTATTTTATAATTGATGGCAAAGAAAAAACTGTTGTATCACAAGAAAAATTTGGCGATAATATGCTTTATATTCGTGAAGTAAATGACGAAAAATTTTTATATTCTGCTGAGATTCGCTCTGTATCAGAAAATGTATCTAAACCTATTCGTACTTTATCAGTGAAGGTTAAAGCGCCTAGTAATAAATATTCTTTTGAAAATATAGTTGTTAATATTCCTAATGTACGTTCACCGGTTCCTCTATTTATTGTTTTTCGCGCTTTAGGATTTATTAGTGACAAAGAAATTATTAGTATGTGCTTGTTAGATATGGAAAAGTATGAAGATATGATAGATTTATTTATACCTAGTGTCCACGATGCAGGTGGGATTCTCAGTCAAAGGAATGCATTAAAGTATATAGCCCTTTTAACAAAGGGAAAAACAATTCCTCATGCTTTAGAAATATTATGTGATTTTTTCTTACCACATATAGGCGAAAAAAATTTTAAGCAGAAAGCCTATTACTTAGGATATATAGTTTTTCGTCTGCTTTTAAATTATACTGGTAAAGAGGAACCCACCGATAGAGACAATTTTAAATATAAACGCATAGAATTAGTTGGAAGTTTGATTTATGACCTATTTCGAGAATATTATAGCATGCAACAAAGAACTATTCAATTAGAATTTGAGAAAATTGCTCATTATAACCAATCATTATATGCTAATAATTTGTTTGGATTAGTTAATCAAAAATATAAAGATATTTTTAAAGAAAGAATAGTAGAAAATGGTTTTAAAAAAGCATTTAAGGGTGATTGGGGTGCTTATTCACATACAAAACGTATTGGGGTAGTTCAAGACTTGAATAATCTATCTAACAATTCTAAATTAGCTCATTTGCGTAAAACTAATTTGTATTTAGACCCCACTGCAAAGGTTGTAGGACCGCGTGTTTTACATAATACACAATGGGGGTATTTTGACCCAATAGATACTCCAGATGGTGGGAATATTGGTTTGCATAAACATTTATCAATTAGTACTTATATATCACAAGGTTATTCAAGAGAAATTATAATTAATTGGTTGCGAGAGAAAGCAAATATCAAATTAATAGAAGATTGTAGTCCAATACTACTATCTACATTGACAAAAATTTTTGTTAATGGTTCATGGTGTGGCTCTATTGACAAGCCAATTGAATTAATTGAAAAATTTAAATTATATCGCAGAAATGCATTAATACCTATTTACACAAGTATATCATTTGAAATTAAGTTAAATACAATATTTATTTATACAGACGCTGGGCGTGTATGTAGACCAGTATTTTATTTTGATAATGATAGCAAAAAAATGTCTATATTCAAAAATAATATTTTGAAACAAATCCAGAACAACGAATTTACATGGAATGACTTGATAACTGGTTTTAATAAAAAAAAGGTTAAGAATTATCATCCTAATAATAATGAAATGTTTGAATTATACGAACTATACGAAAATATAGATTCAGAGTCAAATCCTGCAAAATTAAAAAAATTCATAGACGAAAGTGCCATTATTGATTACATAGATACAAATGAATCAGAGACATCTTTAATCGCGTTAGACCAAAACATGTCAGAATCAACAAATAAAAATTATACTCATATGGAAATACATCAATCATTCATTTTTGGAACTATGTGTAATTTGATTAATTTTCCTGAAAATAATCCTGCTACACGTAATTCTTTTTCGTGTGGTCAAAGTAAACAAGCTTGTTCAGTATACCATACAAATTATCAAGTACGTATGGATAAAAGTGGCATTATTTTAAATTCTGGACAAAATCCATTAGTTCGTTCTCGTTATTTAAAACATATTAATAATGAATCAAATCCTTATGGTGAAAATACCATTGTTGCAGTTATGTGTTATACCGGTTATAATGTAGAAGACGCTATTTTGGTAAATGAAGGTGCTATTAAAAGAGGCTTATTTAGAACAACTTATTATACAACTTATACTTCTCATGAAGAAAACTCAAAAACAAGTTCATCAGAACAACAAGTATCATTTATAAATATTGAAAATGATTCTTCTGTTATAGGAAAAAAGCCTGGTTATGACTATAGCCAACTTGATAAATATGGAATAATCAAAGTAGATACCGAATTAAATGATAAAGTAATTATGATAGGGACTGCTTCCTATGAATCAAGTAATCCAAATAAGAAAGTAGATGAATCAAAAACATGTAAAAAAGGACAATTAGGTATAGTTGACAAAACATTTATTACTGATGGTGAAGAGGGTGGCCGTATAGCAAAAGTACGCGTTAGAGAAGAGAGAATACCAAATATTGGCGATAAAATGGCTTCTCGTGCTGGGCAAAAAGGAACCATTGGATTAGTGATACCAGAAGCTGATATGCCTTTTTCAAAAAATGGTATTCGACCAGATTTAATTATAAATCCTCATGCTATTCCCTCAAGAATGACTATTGGACAATTTGTAGAGACAATAACAGGAAAAGCATGCGCATCATATGGTGCAATTGGTGATTGTACAGCATATAATCAAGAAGGTAGTAAAGTTGGTATTTTTGGGGAAATGTTAACAAACGTTGGTTATCATTCTAGTGGTAATGAAATTTTATATAATGGTATGACTGGAGAACAAATTGAAACGGAAATTTTTATGGGACCTAATTATTACATGAGATTAAAGCATATGGTAAAAGATAAAATTAATTATAGGTCTCTTGGTCCTAGAACAGCACTTACTAGACAAGCAGTTAGTGGTAGAGCGAATGATGGTGGTTTAAGAATTGGTGAGATGGAACGTGATACAATCATTTCTCATGGAGCCACTGATTTCTTAAGAGAATCAATGATGGAAAGAGGTGATAAATTTAAAATGGCAGTATGTAATACAAGTGGTATGATTGCAATATATAATCCAAGTAAAAATGTCTTTATTAGTCCTATGGCAGATGGTCCAATCAAATTTGTTGGTTCAGTTGACAATAATTCGATGCATATTGAAAATGTAACACAATTTGGTAGAAATTTTAGTGTCATTGAAGTACCTTATTCTATGAAATTACTAATGCATGAATTAATGAGTATTAATATATCTATGCGAATTATTACTGAAGATAATATTGAGCAATTAGAAAATATGAGTTTCTCAAATAATATTGATCTTCTTTTGCAAGAAAAGAACGTAGACCCGAAAATGATTGTGCAAAAGATTCGCAATAAATTGCAAAAAGCAGTAAATATGGACACGCCTCAATCTATAAATCTACCTCAAACTCCAGAAGATAGTCCTGGTTATAATCCTTTGACTCCAGAAGATAGTCCGAGTTATCATCCTATAACACCAGATAGTGTTGAGTATCAATTAAATACTCCTGATTTTACTCCTCAAAGTCCAAATACTCCTCCTGGCTTTATTCCTCAAAGTCCAAATACTCCTCCTCCTGCTTCAGATTCACCAAATGTAAAATATTATCCGTTAGATGTAGATAGTATGAGTCCAAATAATAGTACTATACCAGCTCCCCCTCCTGGAAGCCCTTCCCCTAATGAGATGCAAGGAGGAAGCCAGGGTTTTGATTTTAAAGAAGAAGAATTAGTATTTTATCGCGGCGACCATAAACCATCCAGAGCATGGCAGATAAAGAAAATAGGTGATAAATTCATTACTATTCATACTGAAGATAACGAAGGTTTGGACTCTATAGATACAACCAAAATTGTTCAACCAAATGATATTTATCCTTTAAAAAATTACCCTTATTCATCTCCATTTTCCGAATCTTTTGCACAAAATATGGGGACAAACCCACAAGAAATGAATAAAATTAAAACTGACCAACCAACAATAAACATAAATGTTGCTCCTGTTTTTAAAAATCAATCAAAAGAAGAAGAAGTATCAAATCCAGATTATATACCATCAGGTGATGATATGGTTATGCCTGGAATTAAAATAAGTAATTCTACATCAAAGCAACCAGAACCAGAAAAACCCAATAATGATATTTTTAATGGAGGTTTAATTATTAAAAAGACGTAATAAAATTGATAATAAATATATATTTTTTTATAGTTAAAAAGTATACTTTATAACTATACATAATGTCTAATAATAATCAGATTTTGAATGTGTACAAGTCAAGAAATAACATTCTTGATATTTTAAAATTACAAGGCTATGATATAAGCGATTACGAAACATTTAGTATCAATGAGATTGATGCTATGCTTAATAATAATCAACTCGATATGCTAATTGAAAATCCAGATACAAAGCAAAAGTCATATATTAAATATTATTCTTCAAAACAAATCAGACCTAATATTTTGGATGAGATAATTGAAGATTTATATTATATTGATAATATTTTAGAAAAGAAAGATAATCTTATTATTATTACCGATGATGAACCAAATGATTCCATTTTAACAAAAGTAAAATATCTATTTGATCATGACGGTATATTTGTCATTATTCATAATATAAAACGATTGCAATATAATATGCTACAACATAATTTAGTACCAACATGCAATGTACTTACTAATGATGAAAAAGAATTATTTATGAAAAAATACAATATCAAAAATAATAGTCAAATTCCCGAAATATCGAGGTTTGATCCTCAAGCATTAGTTATGTGCATACGTCCAGGAGATGTAACAAAATTTACTAGAAAAAGTATTACTTCTTTAGAAAGTGACTATTATCGTGTCTGTGTATAAATCTTAGAAAATTATTTATATTTTTTATTTTATGTAGATTATATAAATGGCATATACACAACCAGGATTACCAGATTTTTGCAGATTAGGAAGAAGGGGGTACAGGGATAGATGGAATCAAAATAAAAATAGAAATGATCGCAACAAATCTCAAAGACGAAGGGATTTACAGCGTAAAATGAATGAAGATAGTAAAAGGAGAAGTACAAATTTAACAAACGAAGAAAAAGGCATTTTATACGACCGAGACTATTATAGACGTTTGAATGGTGGTTTTTTACCAGGTGAAAATCCAAATTTTGAATTAAATAATCCTTTACTTCCAGACGGAAATAATATTAATTCAAATACAGGTCTAGATGGTAGATTAGAGGATAGTAAAAAAATATATTATAAAACATATGCAACAACCGTAAATTTAACATTAGGTATTATTTTATCTTTATATATCATTATTAAAAAACCAACTTATAATATATAATGGAAAGTTTAGGAAAAAATGAATTGACGCAAACGGAGTGTCAAATTCAAAATACACATGACACAAAAATGCAAAAAATAAAAGATGCTGAAAAATATTATCAGCAAGCTATATTGGGAACTATGAACTTAACTTTTGGTGTTATTCTTATTGGTTCATTATTAATTAACAAAATTTTATCGCAAAGTTAAACTCTAAATAAAATATATATGAATTCAATACCTATCGATTTATCTAAATATGAAGAATATAATAAAAAATTGCAAGATGAATATTCTACAGATGATAGTAATTTAATGCTTATCAAAAAAGATACAGAATCATATTATCAAACAAATGTTGCTTTGATTATTATTTATTATCTTTTATTGATAATCTATTTTTTTACTAGTACGCAGTATATATTTTCAGGAAACACAAAGATGAAATATGCCTTTATTTTTATTTTTTTATTTCTTTATCCTTTTTTCATATTTCCATTTCAAAATTTAAGTCATAAGATAATAAAAGATATTTCTTCATTTTTTGTACAAAATGTTTATCGCACAAAAGATTGGTAAAAATTCTTATTATATATTAAATATATAATATGAAAAATTCTTTGCAAGGAACTTCTTTTTCAAGTAAAAATAAAAACAAAACTTTTTCTAATATACCAGTTTTAGAAGGGTTTAGTAACGAAACTAATAACAGTAAATTATATCAAGACGTTTATCAATTCTTAAATAATAATATTGACTATGAAGAATGTAAAAAAAAAACTGACGAAAATTGTAATGAATATAAATTTTATCAAGTAGATAAAGTTCAAGAAGAATTAAACCAAATTAAAAAAGATAAAGAAAAAGCAAATCAAGAACTACTGTTATGTCAAAGTCAAAACACATCATGTAAAGAATTATATGATGAAATTACAAAAAAAACAAAAGAGTTTGATGAATTACAAAATGATTTAATGAAACAAGAAAAACAAATAAATCGTTGCAAAGATAAAAAAAAAGAATGCGATTCTTATTTGAAAAAGTTGAAAGATTTAGAACAATTAATTACTACTTATGAAGAAGAAATAAAAAAACTTGAAGAAGAAGCAAAAAAATTATTTTGTTAAAAACGTTTTTTGTAAATATAGTATAAGTATAATATATCTTTTACATAATGTTAGAACAAATACAAATTTTAGAAGATAAATTACTTGAATTAAGAGACAATATTAAAAATACATTTTTATGGATTATGAGAAATCGATTTAATCGTCAAACAAAAAATCAAGTACCCAATAAAGAAGAACAATTAAAAAAATTAAAATCAGATTATGAATCAACGGAAAATGAAATAAGTAATTTAAAAATGAAACAAAGACTAAACGAAGATAAAGTAAGAGATCTGAAACTTTTAGCAAACACACAAAGAGAATTAGAAGAAATAAGGAAAAAAAAATTAAGCGAATCCAAAAAACTAGCTGCTGCCAAAGAAAAGTGTAAAATCATTTTAGAAACAAATATTCCAAAATTTAAAGAACTTATTTCGATGACTAAAGAAAATATTTCAATTTTGAAAGATAAATATAAAAAATGTTTATTAGAATACAAATTAGATTGTCCAAATGGTCTAGAAGACGAAGAATATCAAAGTGCAAAAAATATATATTCAAATTCCAAACTTAATTTAAGTACTCTTTATAATCAATATGATATAGGTAATTGTCAAGGTAATTCTTGCAAACCACTAGAAGATAGTTATATCAAATTAGACAATATGCTTCAAAGAAAAACAAACCATTTAAATTATTCACAAATTGAGCATGAGCAATGTTTAATAAAGAATAATGAAAGATGTAAACAACTATTAAAAGAAGTTAAAAATACAAACAAGAAAACTAATGTTACTATGCAATTATCTAGTAATATTTCAGAGAGTTTTACTGATAGACGCGAAGATGAAAAGTATAGTGTTAATAGTATAAAAGCCAATAATCATAATATGAAAAATATCCAGAATGAAATAAAAAAACTAGAACAAAAAGAATACAATTTAAATAATCCTTCAATGGATACTCAAAGTTTATATTATCGCGAAATGAATAAAAATATATTGTATGCGACGTTAAGTTCTGTATTATTATACTATTTATTTTTTGAAATGTAAATAAACTATATTTATTGCATAAAAGATTGATAAAATTTCTTATTATATGTTAAGTATATAATATGAAAAATTCTTTACAAGTAGGAAGTTTTTCAAGTAAAAATAATAACAAATCTAATTCTGTTATACCAGAATTAGAAGGTTTTAGTAACGAAGATAATAGCAAAATGTACACAGACGCATCTCAATTCTTATCTAATAATTTAGAATATGAAGAATGTAAAAAAAATATAACATATAACTGTAGTGAATATGAATTTCTTGAAGCAGATAATGTACAAAATGAATTAAATGAAATTGAAAAAGAAAGGGAAAAGGTAAACCAAGAAATACTATTTTGTCAAAGTCGAACGACTTCATGTAAACAATTATTTGATGAAATTAATAAAAAAACGAAAGAATTTGAACAGTTACATAATAATTTAATAGAGCAAGATGAAAAAATAAATCGTTGTAAAGATAAAAAAGATGAATGTGATTCTTATGAAAAAAAAATAAAAGATTTAGAAATATTAATTAATAAATATGAAGAAGAAGTCATAAAATTGCAAGAAGAGGGAAAAACATTATTTTGTTCGAATATTTTGTGAATATAGTATAGGTATAATATATCTTTTACAATGTTTAAATTTGGTCTAGGAAAAATAAAAAAAAATTTAGAAAATGAAAGGAGAAAACGTTTAGAAAATGAAAAGAGAGAAAGAGAAAGATTAGAAAATGAAAGGAGAAAAAGATTAGAAAATGAAAGGAGAAAAAGATTAGAAAATGAAAGGAGAAAAAGATTGGAAAATGAAAGGAGAAAAAGATTGGAAAATGAAAGAAGAAAAAGACTGGCAAATGAAAGGAGAAAAAGATTAGAAAGAAAAAGAAAATTAGAAGAAGAAAGAAAAAAATTAAACGATACTATTAAAAAATGTAAGAGTATTTTTGATGTTAGTATCCCCAAATTTACAGAATTAATTTCAGTTACTAAAGAAAATATTGCTATTTTAAAGAACAAACGAAATGAATGCTTACTAGAATACAAAAATGAATGTTCCACTAATTTGGATAATGAATATCTTAGCGCAAAGAATGCATACAATAATGCAAAACTTAACTTAACTACACTTAATAATGAATATAATATAGAAGAATGCCCTCCAGAATCATGTCAACCATTAGAAAATAATGTCTCAAAATTAGATAATATGTTTCAAAGAAAAACAAGATATTTAGAATATTCACAAGTAGAACATAAAGAGTGTTTAAAAATAAATACCGAAAGATGTAATAATTTATTGCAAGATTTAAAAAATGTAAATGATAAAACAATAACTAGTATGCAATCGTCTAGTAATAATTCCGAAGGTTTTACAAATAATGAAAATGAAAATAAATATAGTATTAACAAAATTCAGACTAACAACCAAAATATGAAAAATATTCAAAATGAAATTAGAGAACTTGAAAAACAAGATTTCAACCTGAAGAATCCATCATCTGATACGCAAAGTTTATATTATCGCGAAACAAATAAAAATATATTACTATCCACTATTGGTTGTGTATTTGTATATTATCTATTTTTTGAAATGTAAATATATACTATATGAATCATTTAGGATACTCTTATTTAGAGAACTTTGAAAATAATGATAAATTAAAATCAGAATTGGAAAAATTACCTAATAATATTCAATCATATGTTGATGAAGAAGATAAGTTTAACAGAAATAGTGATAGAATTAAAACTAATGTTGATAACATTAAAGAAAAAACTGAATATATTAAAAATAGTAAAGATAATAAAAAGGAACAGCAAAACCAGATGATTAATGATTATCATAGTATTGTAATGCAACAAAAATTTGTACTAGCTGTAGGAGGAATCACTTTATTGTCTTTAATCATATTAAACACCCAGATATAATGATTATAAAATATATATTATCATTATATAGAATGTCAAACGATGATACTTATAATGAAAAATTAAACGAATTAAATAATAGCCTAGATATATTAAATCAAACTATACAAAAAGATCAATCCAAAAATAAAAAGTTAGTTAAACAGCAAACTGAATTGATTGGTTTAGCTCAGGAGCATAGTAACAACTTGTTAAGTGATGTTAATAAATTAGATAGTGCAAAAGAAACTAAGCAAAGAGAAGTCCAACTAAAACAAAATAGTGGAGACAGACTTACTTATTATAATTACATGCTTCTTGTATTGATTGCTGGAATTGCTGCTTATGTTGGAATTTATTTCATTGAAAAAAACGTCCCTTTTATTCCTGATTACGTATTTGTTATATTAAAAATTATTGTTGTTTCTGTAGCAATCATCTTTTGCTTAAAAATATATGTTATTATTCAATCAAGAGACCCGTTGAACTTTAATAAATTAAATTTAGTAAAACCAGGTGTTGATTCTCCAGAAGATGCCGAAAAGAAACGTCAACAAGCAGAAAACGAGGGAGATTTAATTGGTGCTGTATCAGATAAATGTAGCGGAAAAGATTGCTGTGGTGAAAATACAGTATGGGATGAGCAAAAAATGTTATGTGTCCCTGTTGTAGAAGAAACTTATCAAAATATTCGACCCAACGAACCTTCCAATAATTATAATGTTTATAAATAATATAGATGCCACCACCAAAATATAATTTACCTGATGTTGAATTAAAAAATAGCAAAGCAATTTACACCGAAAAAGAAACATATAAATTACAGGTCATAAACGTATATTTATTTATTGTGTATTATGCATTGATTTTTATTGCTAGTTATTTTTTACTAACAGCCTATGACTTTAAGATGTACCAAAGTATACCTATTGTTTTATTTTTGTTAATTATGCCTTTTGTCATGTATTCGATTGAATCTTATGTTATTGATTCTTCTAATTATTTTACTGCATTATTGCTTGGCAATACGTATGAAAAAAAAGATTAAAAATAATTTATTAATTTAATGATAATTATCTATAATGAATATTTTACGAACATGTAGAGTCAATATCCTTAATAATTTTTATGTAATCTCATCAATTACATAAAAATTTTAAATTATATCAAATTTAAATTACTATAATATCTGCTTTATGAAGTAGACGACTTTAGATAAGCAATCAAGTCTTTTCTTTCTTTTTCTTTTTTAATTCCTGCAAAAATCATTTTTGTGCCTGGTATATATTTTTTAGGATTTTCTAAATATTCCAACAATGTA
>MDTG01093048.1_pt1 | contig 50633 bp, 42 predicted proteins | sample 811421 | NCBI WGS metagenome assembly MDTG01 (sample SAMN05326645, study PRJNA326480) | marine metagenome | isolation source: seawater | place: Pacific Ocean: South East | collected 2011 | reverse complement strand
ATCGCCCCCAAAAGCATCGATATCTAAGGTGGTAGAATTCTCACTCAGCTTAAGTGTGTCAGGCACCAGAAAGATGGTATTGGGTTTACCGGGAGTGGGTAGGCCGTAATAAAACCCTGAGTTGTTGTTTCTTGTGGTGGCCACATTTTGTGGAAAGCGACCATAACTATATTGTTCGCCCAACTCCACCTGAAACATATTCTCCAGCTTGTCTATATGAAAATTATAGTAATCTTTAAACTGACGAGTCCAAAAATAAATAGTGCCACCATAAAAATTTAAGGAGTCTAGCGCTGTACTTGAAGCATTAGGTGTATTACTAGACCCTAGTACATAATATCCCTCATCGTTGGTGGTCATAGGTATTTGAAAATTAAAAGAGCCTGATCTATTGGAGATATCAACGTGCATATTCTTAATAGTCACATTTCCCAAACCGCCATCGTAGAGCTCAATGAACTCTATCTCCTCAGAATCATCTTCCTTGTATTTCACCTCATTGACCCTTATAGGACTAAATGGATAACGGAGTTTTCGCCAGCGCTCATTAATAGCATCTACAAGGCCGTTAGAAGCCAGGTTGAGCTTAAAGCCGAGTAAAATGGTGTTGATATTGCCAATAGTAGAGTTCGAAGTCTTTAAGTTGTTGAATTTTATAGAACTCATAATATATTCTAGACTATCAAGTGCTACATCATCAGCTCCGGCAGTAATATTCACTGTACCTGAAATGTCAACTGCTTTTTCAAAGGCATCGGTATCTGTATTCAGCACATAAACACTCAGCTTTAGTTCGCTTTCATATACCAGATTTTCGTTACCCGTGTAGTAGCTAATGTTTGGACTAAGGCTGTCTAACTCTGCCACCAATTTTACCGGATTTCCGTGCGGGTAGTACTGGCCCAAGTTGGGAATTAAGACAGAAAGAGAAAGGGTATTCAGTCTAAAGGGGCTAACGCTTGGTACATCGTCATCTTCAAGAATTAAGTTAAGTGTTCCGCTGGTTTCGTCTTCCGTAAGGTTTGTAGTATGGGTTGGTATCTGTGTTGGGTCAAAATCCAGAAGTCGGTGACCGGCCAAATCGGCTATGTTATGATCCTGGCTAATTCCTAGTCGGATTACCTGATCGGCTTTATTGTATAGCGAGCCAATGACTGTAACTTTTACCAAAACCTCAGTTTCGTTCACTTTTTCGGCCTGAGTAACAATTCCCTCTGCAAAACCTTCAATTAGATCTACCTGAAAATCGTCTAGCGTAATGTTTTGAACGGCTTCGGAGAACATTACCTTGTAGGTAATCTCCTGGGCATCTTTAGCCGGGCTATCTTCCAGGGTTACAGTGGTAACCTCCGGGGCCGTGAGATCATACTTAATGCTAAATTCACTGGCGGCTTTATTCGAAAAATTCGACTGGTTTACGGCCGAAGCTTCAGGCACATTTACTGTAATATCTCCTTCGGCAATGGGTGTAAGGTTAGCTGTAAAAGTGACATTGTCTTGGGTGGCGAAATCGGAAACACTCGCATTTACAACGACTAAGTCTGAAGCCTCAAAACCCGTTACTTCTTCCGAAAATTGAATTTGAATGGGTATGGTTGCCTCTTGGGTGCTGGGCGAAAGGCTGCTTGTAATTTCTACCGTTACATCTGGTGCCACAAAGCCAATTATCGGAAACGAGTAATAACTCTTATCATCCGTATTGATGGTGAGCGTAGCTTCTTGTCTCGGTTCTGAACTAGTGGGTGTAAAGGATACAGTAAACAAGGACTGTGCTCCTACTGCCACATCGGTTGCCGGTTGTTGTGTTACAGAGAAGCTAGAAGCATCATCTCCGCTAAAGACAACTTCTATAGACTCATAGTCCAAAATAGAGTCAGTAAGGTTTTTCAGGTAGAAATTGGACGAAATGGTCTCGTCTACCACAGTGGTACCCATATACTTTTTATATACCTGCGGGGTAGCAATTTCAAGAGTTCTTCCTTCGAGATAGTCCGTAACTCCTCCCGGGTTGTGAAAAGAGATATTAGCAAAATGAGCCGTAGGAAAAGGTCCATTGATCTGATCCATGGTAAAGAGAAAATTGGGAAGGTATTTAAGTAGCCCTGTTTGCTCATAGGATTGCTCGTGCTCTAGCCCAAACACTTCATAGAAATTAGCCGAATACAGATTCATGGAATATACCTCTCCGGAGGCCACCACATCAAAATCGGCATCGACCGTCATAGTGGGCGAATGAGATAGATTATCTATATTTTCTCCCCAGGTTAGGCCAAGACCAAAGTACCCTGGGTATTGAGTCGTTGGGAATTCTGCGGCAAGGGTAAAGTACGTTCTTTTGCGTTTTTTGGAAATACCATCGGCTGTGACATCGTCTAAAAGTGTGCTGTCTACCCTTACATGATACTCTATTTCATCCATGGCTGACTGGAACTGCTCATCGGTATAATCAAAAGGCACCTGACTGGATTCGTTATTGGTACTCCGACTCGAAAATCTGGTAGTGGGCAGAGGACTGGGAAGTGGTGTGGCAACAGACCACTCAAAATACCCCCGTTCTATTCTCAGGTTTTCTTCATCGCCCAGGGCCTTTATTCTTATCTGATGAATGAGACTATCCGGAACAGTTTCTTCATCTACCACCATATAAGGCATAGATCTTATTACTTCAGGAAAGTCTAAAGTGAATATAGGTCCGTTAGTTCCTTGACCGGTTGGAGTAACCACGGTCATTTGACCGGAAACATCTCCACAAGACTGACTGACAAAGCAGGTAATAAAGTTTGGATTATTGAATTTACCGGGAACCGGCACACAGTCGCAGCCACCAATAGTCACACTTATAGGATTGGCTAAAAACACTCCAAAAGCCTGCACTTCAATTCCACCCTCTACCTCCATAACATAGGAGTTACTAATGATAATCGGGTTTTGGGCAACCAGCCCTTTACTGATTGAACATATAAACAGAATTAGGAGCGCCAGCCTTAACTTGCAATACACCGCTTTCATAGAGATACCTTTTTTTGTAACACAAAGCTACTTTCGGGCAACCTGCACGCTTTATATACAAGGGGTAAAATCCGGCCAACCAGAGGACAAAATTCGGCCAAAACCTTCCTTTAATTCATAGAATCCAGTTTTATATGTGAATTATGTATCGCATCTTAGCCTAAGATTTACCGACCAACTCAACTAGACCTGAATACCTTAAGAATCCATATTTTCAGACACCTCATTGGCCTGTCCGTGTTGCTATTGGTTTGCAAGATTTCCTTGGGACAAAACCAAGGCTATCGGTTTAGCCAACGCTCCATTGGCGTGGAAGAGGGGCTGAGCAGCCGCAGCACCAACTCCTTTTTTATGGATTCGCAAGGCATAATGTGGATGACCGGAGGCTTGGGCTTAGATCGATATGACGGACATCGCTTTGAACATTACGATGTCAACTCTGGTCAACTCCAGTCTAATAGTTTTGTATCTATTTCTGAAGGCCCCGATGGAAAGATATGGCTGGGAGAGCTGGGAGAAACTTACAACATACAACTGTTCGACCCCATTCTTAAAAAAAGCAGCTGGTGGTGGGAAGAGATAGACACCACCGCTCTGAAAGGTGAGCCCGTGCAACTGGTTATTGGCAATATGGCCGAACCTGCCGTTTGGCTGGTTACAGCTCATCGGGTGCTCAGGTATGGGCAGAGCAAACTACTTGAAGAGGTTCATTTTAGCACAATACCCATACGGGAATCGATGCCCGCAATCGAAGGGCTATGGATTTATACTGGCGAAAGCTTAAAGCTAATAGGTGCCAAAGGCCGGGTAAAGCGAGATTTCGATCTGCCTCCGAATGAGCTCTTTATACTGGAGGGAGTAGATAGCCAAAGCAATATCTATTACCGACAAAAAGTAAGCTTTGATGACCTGGACAGATCCAGAAAATTTCGCAATAACGAACCGTGGAATTTGGGGGGAAATAGGCCGTGGAACCGATATGTATTCTTGTCCATAAACCCCTACAAAGACCATATACTCACCTCCGATCATGTGACCGGTGATATGGTGGTTTTTAATACCGATTTGAAAGAAATTGCCCGTTTTGTACCAGACCCTCACTTTTATAAATTCCCGCCACAATATTACTGGGATCGCCTGGGCAACGGATGGACACAATTCAACGAATTGGTACATGTCTTTGCTCTTGAGAAGTACCGATTTAAAAATCACTTAACCAACATCATTACTTACGGGGAATTGGGCGTAGGAGCTCGCGGAATTCATATCGAAAACGATACAACCATTTTTGTGAGTAGCCTGGGAGGCTCTTTTATCCTCAACCCAAAAACTGGCAACTACCGTAGGTTTTTGAGTAAACCGGGTAAACTGGACATTGCCGATTTACTAGGCCTCCGACAGTTGTCCATTTTAAAGAACTCTGAAGGCAAAATCCTTTTCTCAAATGAAGGGGGCAGAATCAACTATTTTGAACCCCGAACCAATACCTACGGTACTATTTTTCCGCAGATAGACAGTGCCCAGCAGGACAAGCTCTATATGAATTGGGTTATGCACGAGCATAGCTCGGGCGACCTTTGGATCGGACAGAACGCAGGACTTTCTAAAGTAGAAAAAGGAGCCGGCACCTATTTACCCTTCAATGACTATAACAACTTTATTGAGCTAAAGACATCAGCTGTTTACGATATTCACCAAACCAACGACACCACCCTGTGGATAGCCAGTGAAAAAGGGCTCTACCGTCTCCACCCGGCAAAGGGCATTGTAGAAAAAGCTCGCTTACAAAGTGTGCATTCAGGAGACCTGGCCGTGCTAGACATTAACTCGTTTGATGATACCGGATTGTATCTGGCTACCCAAAGCGGCCTGATGCGCTACCACACAACCCAAAAAACGGTGGATGCCAAATGGAACACCAGTAATGGGCTCTCAGACAACATCTGTTATGCCGTTTACAAAGACTCTCTCAATCGGTTGTGGGCTCCCACCAACAAAGGGATTAACCTGATCAACCCGGATGGTTCAGTGCAAATTTTTCAAACAGGCGATGGGCTCATTCACAATGAATTCAACAGAACTTCTCATGCTCAGGCTCCCGATGGCCGCTTGTTTTTTGGCAGTCTAAATGGAGTTACCGAAGTGAACCCTTCCGACTTTCCGCTGCATGAAAGCACACACTCCGGTGTTTTACTTACTAACCTGCGCATTCAAAAGGCAAGTGACGGAAGCTATGAAAGCTATCAACGAGACCTCTCCTCACTAGATGAAATTGTCCTACACCCTTCCGATTTGGGGCTGGAGTTACAGTTTAGCCTGCTAGACTACCTCGGCAATCAATTCAGGTCATTCTCTTATAAAATTGAGGGGCTGGATAATGACTGGACTTTCGTAGATAAACCCGAGGTAAGAATTAACCGCCTGCCTTATGGAAACTATCAGTTGCTACTGCGAGGGCAAGCACCCAATGGAGTTTTTACATCGCAAAAAGCCTTTAGGCTACGGGTGCTAAAACCCATATACCTTCAATGGTGGTTTTTCCTTCTTCTCATAGGTCTGGTCGTAGTTTGCGTGTTGATACTGCAACGAATTCGCGAAAAAAAGCTGCTACAACGGCAAAAAGAGCTTGAAACCAAAATCAATGAAGCTACCCAGGAAATAAGAAAACAGGCCGAAGAACTAAAAAGCCTCGATCAGTTAAAGTCTAATTTCTTTGCCAATATTTCGCACGAATTAAAAACACCTTTGAGCCTGGTGCTGGCTCCCTTGGAAAAAACACTGAAAAACAATGAACTGGAGCAGGACCTGAAAAAAGATTTGGCCCTGGCCAGAAGAAATGCCGAATCGGTAAAGACACTTGTCAACGAAATATTAGATCTCACACGGCTAGAGAATGGTGTTGCACAACCGCGCTACTCTCGCGTAGATATTGAAGCTTTTCTAAAGGTACTGGTCGAAAATTTTCAGCCAAAAGCCCAGGCTAATGGAATAGAATTAAGTTTTGAGTCGCAGATAAACAATGAACCAACCTGGGTGGTAGATCGAAACATGACGGAGAAAATACTAAACAACTTACTTTCCAATGCTCTAAGACATACACCTAGACAAGGACAAGTTGAACTTATAGCATACCACAAGTCGGGCGATTTGGTACTGGAAGTAAAAGATTCCGGAACCGGTATTAGCCAGGAAGACCTACCTTATATTTTCGACCGTTTTTTTCAGACCAAAGACCCCAATAAAAAGGCCGAAGGAGGAACAGGCATTGGGCTTGCCCTCAGCAACGAATTGGCTCAGGCCATGAATGGTGACCTTTCGGTAGAAAGCGAGCCGGGGGTAGGCAGTACTTTTACCCTTACGCTTCCTAAAGCCAGCATAACAGCATCTATGCCCACAAGCACAGCCCCTGTCAGCGAACCAACTGACCACCCCTACTTACCTCACATTCGCTACACCGTGCTTTTAGTGGACGATAACGAGGATATCCGTTCTTTTGTAAGCAGCAACTTACAAGATCAGTTTGAGGTGATTGCGGCAAACAATGGCCATGAGGCGCTCTCTCTTTTACAAAAAGAAACGCATGAGATACACCTCATAATTTCTGACATGATGATGCCGGAAATGGATGGTCTTGAGCTTCTCGAGAGATTAAAAGCAGAAGATAAAACCAAAAATATACCGGTTATTTTTCTTACGGCCCGAACTGCAGAAAGAGATAAAATTGAGGCTTTTAGAATTGGTGTAGATGATTACCTGACCAAACCCTTCTCGCTCGATGAACTTAGGGCAAGAATAAAAAACCAACTCAAAGCTGCCTACCAAAAAAAGATGGCGGAAAAAGGAGAAGAAGAAATTCAGGATTTACAGTTAGACCTATCTGACAACGATGTCTGGTTAAGGCAGTTGCGCCAACTCACCGAACAGCACATTAACACCGTGAACTTTAGCATTGGTATGTTGGCCGAAAAAATGGGTATGAGCGAGCGAACTCTCTTCCGAAGAATTAAGAAACTCACAGGGTATTCACCCAACGTATACCTGAAAGAAATACGCCTTCAAATGGCCAGAAGAATGCTGGAAGAAGGCAAGTGCAAGAGTATAGCTTCCGTGGCGCAGGAAATTGGCTTCACCTCTTTTAAATATTTCTCTAAACTCTTCAAGGAGAGGTTTGGCAAACTTCCCAGCGAGTACCTCTGAGTCTATATTCATAAAAGTCCCGCTACTTAGGTTAGAAACAAAAGAACCTGCCCCAGCGGGCAGGTTCTGTACAGGAATTAGCCTGTTATTGAGTTTCTAACCTTAGACTAGATATCTAAGCGATAGTAGCGCGTATTGCCATATTCAGTTAGATAATCACTGGCATTTAGAAGCTTTCTCAAATGCTTGTTCTTATACTGTCGAAGCTTGGTAATTGGAGCTTCTAAAAGCAATACATCGTGCGCATCATAAATCTTAATTATTCGCATGGGTTCTACCTCTTCCATGGTACCATCTTCAAGAAAAATCAGGTTGGGCTCATAGGCCTCCACATTTAACTCTTTCTTTATGATACCTATTAATTCGTGGGCTTCTTCCCTTGTCAATTTCGCCTCTTCTCTAGTATGAGCGAAAACCGTAGCGCCTATCGCAACCATGATGCCGATCACTAAGATCAGTCTTCTTTTCATGGTGTTCCAGTTGTTTAATACTATTGAGTTCATGACCTTTTGTTGTTTTTATTTCGAGTTTCCGACTATTCGGAAGGTGCCGACCAAAGCACCGTGCCAGTTCTTATCCAAGCCTTGTGCCACAAAACACACACACCTGTAAATCAATCACTTACCATTTTTATTAACAGTCATTAACCTCAAAGTTTGTACACTTGCGAACACTTGTGTTGCGAGAACAATACACTGTAACATTTTGTAAATCAGGTCGTCCGCAAATAAAAAACCCCAGCCATCTGCCGGGGTCATTTCTCCAATTAAGTAAGATTGCACTTTTACTTAATGATGATTGTATGATAAAAGCTTCTGCCGTCTGCAGTAAACTGAATATTATATTTGCCTGAAGACAGTTTCGAAACATCGTAGCGTTTCATCCCTCCTTCTGAACCATTCAGGTGATGCTTATATACCAGGTCGTTAAACTGATCGGTCATTTTCATCTCAAACCCATTCTTATTCTCTCCCAGGAAGACCTTTAATTCATTATGGGTAAGTCTTACCACCGGTTTCACATACACTTTTTCCTCATTTCGCTTTAGGGTGGCACTTTCTTCTGTTACTTCAATAGGAAGCACCTCCAATGACGACTCATTTTCTACTTCCAAAAGCAATTCTCCTTTTTGCAGGTGCTTTAGGTCGAACACTTTGGAATAGCTTTCTCCGGTCACCCGATCGCTAAAAAGCAAATCGCCCGATCTGTTCCATATAGAAACCTTGGTTCCTTCGGTAACATTTTTCATTTGAAGAACCACCGATTTTGAAGCTTCTCGCTTAATGTAAATTTCTCTTTCAGTTTTGCTGGCCTGAGCCATGAATCCGCTGGTTAGCAATACTATGCCGGCCACGATTTTTGTGAATTGATTTTTCATTGTTGTTGCTTTTTGAGTTTTGATTTTTCTTCATAAGTCTTCGCCAGAAACATGATTCAGCGAATTCTTACTCAAATGAACGCGGAACAGAAAGTGGGTTTGTCATGAAGGGGTAAACGAATGTCACGAATTGTCACAATTCGAAAAGGAGTTGTCAGAAAGTGCATTTTAGGACTAAACCTTCCAGTCCAATCTCAATTTTTCCATTGCTATAATGCCCGAAAGAGTCACCCCCGGAATACCCTGGCCGGGGTACACCGTATCTCCCACCTGATAGGACTTATATCCATCAATCCGACAGTCGAGCATTTGCCAGGGTTTTATGTTCAGGTATTGAGGATAGCCTCCCACAAAACCCCATTGACGCCCCGTCCATTTTTGCCAGGACTTTGGCCCCGAACTATGATAAACCTTTAGGTTTTCAGGCTTAAAAAAATCGTGCTTTATCAATACCTTAATTATCGCTTTCTCTACAACTGAGTTATCAATCAGGCGATGTTGAGGATTGGGCAAATGGGTACTGACCGACATAACCCTTTCACCACTTACATCGGTTCGGTCGGTATCTTGCGGATGGTTAAGACTCACAAAAATAGAGGCAGACCCGGTTTCCGGCAGTGGTTCAGACAAATGAATCTGATGATGAATACTCTCGAAATGCCGGTGAGGAACAAACCCGATACCCATTTGGAAAGCACTGTTGAGCTGCTCGGACATCATGGTGGCCTTAGTTTTCAAAGCAATTGAACCACGCGAGAATAGCTTTTGCGTATTGTTAACGGGAATGCCGGAAATTAAATACTCGGTCTCATATACTCCCTTATTTGTTTGCACCCGGTAGCCCGTAGGCGTACGACTGACACTCTCTACCTTTTCCCGATAGACAATTTGTCCTCCATGGTCTTCCACATACTTTACTAATGGAAGCACCAGGTTCAACAGGCCACCATCAACATAATAGTTAGAATAGTTGGTATAGCAGAGCGCAGCCGCCCCAAAGAGAAAGTTTACCTGCTCCATATGGTTTTGAGCTGTGATGAGTAGTTGCTCATTCACAAAATCTACAAATGGCTTATTTTCCAGTAAACTATGTTTCTTCAGAACGGCTTCTACCGAAAGAAAGGCATAGGGCAAATGGGCTAACTGGCTAAAAGAAAAATGTTTTAAGGAAGCCAATACATCAATAAAGCGTGTGGGTGGAAAAGAAAGCTGCCTGAGCGAATTTTGCCAAACAAATTGGCTCACCTTGAAGCATTCTGTCCAAAAGGCTCGTTGACCACTTTTACCAAAAACTCGCTCAGCCTCTGTTATCCACTCCTCTAAAGCCTCATAGCGGTTCACGCGTATTCCCCCATTTAGCCAAACTTGCATGGGTAAACCCAATTTTCTTAGGGGTAGCTCAATACCTGTTTTGTCTATGACATATTGCAAAGGCATGCCCTCTCCCAGTCCTACCAGGGTGGTAGCCCCGGTTTCAAAAACGTATCCTTTACGCCAATATGAAGATGTGCAGCCACCTGGTTGCCAATTTTGTTCGATAATCCGAACTTTTAATCCTTTATTTGCAAGTAAGGCAGCGGAGGTTAAGGCCCCCATGCCCGAACCGACTACCAGTACATCTGTTGTGTTCAATGTCAGAAGCTTAAGCTTTGTTGAATTTATTTTTCAAATCCTTGAACAATAATGTAGCACCTAATGTTGGGTAGTCGATAAAGAAAAGTAGTAAGCAAACTTCTTACTCAGTATAATTAATCATTAATGAAAGTAGCGGTTTTTAGAAAGGAGCATTTCAATGCTGCCCACCGATTGCACAACCCCGAATGGTCTAAAGAGCAAAATCAGGAAATCTTTGGCAAGTGCAACAATGAGTACTATCACGGTCACAACTATGAGTTGATTGTGAAAGTAACTGGCGAGCCCAATCCCGAAACGGGCTATGTGTACGACATGAAAGTACTAAGCGACCTGATTAAAGAAAATGTGCTCGAACGCTTCGACCATAAAAATCTTAATCTGGATGTAGAGGAATTTAAACACCTAAACCCTACTGCCGAAAATATTGCAGTAGTCATTTACAACATTCTTAGAACCAAAATTGAGCCTTCGCTCGATTTGAAAATAACCCTATATGAGACAGAACGCAACTTCGTTGAATACCCAGCTTAACGGACTCACCATTGAGGAAATTGGAGATGAGCACATTGGCACTTCTTACGATACGCCACTCAAGGCCGATGCCTTTGATATGGATGATGAACTGAAGATGAATCTCATTGAAGACAAGTTCAGGGAGATTATGGAAATAATGGGGCTCGACCTTACGGACGACAGCCTTTCCGGCACACCGCGCAGGGTGGCCAAAATGTACATCAAAGAAATATTTAGTGGATTAAACCCTGCAAACAAGCCCAAAGTCGCCTTGTTTGATAATAAATATAAGTATGATGAGATGCTGGTAGAAAAGGATATTACCTTTTACTCCAACTGTGAGCATCACTTTGTGCCTATTATTGGTAAGGCCCATGTAGCCTACATTTCCAACGGTCAGGTCATCGGCCTGAGCAAAATCAACCGAATTGTAGATTACTATGCCAAAAGACCACAGGTTCAGGAGCGACTTACCGTTCAAATTGCCAACGAACTCAAAGAAATCTTGGGTACTGAAGACGTTGCCGTTGTAATCGATGCCGAGCACCTTTGTGTTTCTTCCAGAGGGGTTAAAGATGTAAACAGCAGCACGGTTACGGCTCAGTTTCACGGTAGATTCAAAGAAGAAAGTACCCGCAACGAGTTTCTCGGATACATTCATCACAAAAAATAGGCATGACAGGAAAGACCGTTCTCATTGTGGGGGCCAGTTCGGGCATTGGCAAAAGCTTAGCTCAACTGTTAATAAAACAAGGAGTCAGCGTAATTTCAGCTTCCCGAAATAACCCTGAGTTGGAAGATGTAAAGCACTATACTCTGGATGTAACCACAGCTGAACCTGACTTTTCCTTCTTGCCAGAAACTCTGGACGGCTTGGTCTATTGCCCTGGCTCCATTAACCTCAGGCCATTTCAGAGACTAACCATTGCCGACTTTCAAAAGGACATGGAAGTAAACTTTCTTGGGGCAGTAAAAACGCTTCAGGCCGCCTTTAAAAGCCTAAAGAAATCAGAATCTGCATCGGTAGTACTCTTTAGCACCGTGGCTTCTAAGTTGGGCATGAATTTTCACTCGTCTATTGCATCGGCCAAAGCCGCGGTAGAAGGTTTAGGCAAATCGTTGGCTGCGGAGTGGAGTTCGCAACACATTAGAGTGAATGTATTGGCTCCCTCTTTAACCGCTACCCCTTTGGCCGAACGGCTGCTTGCGACAGATGACAAAAAAGAAGCTTCCAATAAAAGACACCCCATAGGCCGTTATGGAACCACCCACGATTTGGCCGAAATGGCTTCGTTTCTACTAAGTCCTAAAAGCAGCTGGATCACCGGACAAGTGATAGGAATAGATGGTGGCGTTGGTAGTCTCAAACCTTAAACTATGCTGCGGAGACTCATGACACTCAAACAACATAAAACCTTCACCCCACTTGTAGCACTTCCCCAAACCGGCAATAAATTACTCAATATCAATAGGTTGAACTCAACCCTGGCGACACGGGGCAATTCACTTTATTCTTCTTTCGTTTTCTGACCTCATCTGCTATCTTTGCACGTCTTAAAAACTAAGGACCTAATTATGTCTTATCTTATTTATGCAGTGCCCGTTCTGGGCTTGATCGGATTATTGGTGATGATCGCCAAAGCGAGATGGGTAAACCAACAAGATGCCGGTGACCAAAAAATGCAAGACTTGGCTCAACACATTAGAGAGGGAGCTCTTGCATTTCTTAGCGCTGAATACAGAGTATTGGCCATTTTTGTTGTTATAGCCGGAGTACTTCTGGGTGTCATTTCGCAGGTAGTAGAAACTACCCACTGGTTCATTGTGGTGGCCTTTGTTATTGGTGCCTTTTTCTCAGGATGGGCCGGCAACATTGGTATGCGCATTGCCACAGCAGCCAACGTTAGAACCACACAAGCAGCCAGAACAAGCTTATCGAAAGCATTAAAGGTATCGTTTACCGGTGGTACCGTAATGGGACTTGGCGTTGCCGGACTGGCAGTGTTTGGTCTTAGTATTCTTTTCATCCTTCTTTTCCAGTATTTCATGGGTGGTGAGTGGACCAACACTCAAGACATGACTGTGGTGCTAGAAGCTCTTGCCGGTTTCTCATTAGGTGCTGAGTCAATTGCCCTTTTTGCCCGTGTAGGTGGTGGTATTTACACCAAAGCAGCCGATGTTGGAGCTGACCTTGTAGGTAAAGTGGAAGCAGGTATTCCTGAAGACGATCCAAGAAACCCTGCTACTATTGCTGACAACGTAGGTGATAACGTAGGTGATGTAGCCGGTATGGGTGCCGACCTTTTCGGTTCTTATGTGGCTACCGTGTTAGCCTCTATGGTTCTCGGTAACTATGTAATTCGAGATATGGGGGGGTCAATCGATGATGCTTTTGGTGGAATTGGTCCAATCCTTCTTCCATTAGTGATTGCAGGAGCCGGTATCATCTTCTCAATACTGGGAACACTGGTAATCAAAATCTCTAACGAAAACGCTAAAGAAGCCGAAGTTCAGGCTGCTCTTAATAAAGGTAACTGGGGATCTATTGTTCTAACAGCCATTGCCTGTTGGTTCCTGATAGACCTGTTGCTCCCTGCCACCATGCAAATGTCTTTGTTTGGCGAAGGCATTGTAGAAATTACTTCTACCCGGGTATTTGGAGCCGTTGTAGTAGGCCTCATTGTAGGTGGTCTTATCTCTTATATGACAGAGTTTTATACAGGTTTGGGCAAAAAGCCCGTAATGTCAATCATTCAAAACTCATCTACCGGAGCGGCTACAAACATTATTGCAGGTCTGGCTACCGGAATGAAATCTACCTTTGCCCCTATTCTCCTGTTTGCAGGAGCCATTTGGGGTGCCTACGAATTGGCAGGTTTCTACGGTGTAGGTATTGCTGCTTCGGCCATGATGGCTACTACAGCCATGCAATTGGCTATCGATGCCTTCGGTCCTATTGCCGATAATGCAGGTGGTATTGCCGAAATGAGCGAGTTACCGGATGAAGTAAGAACTAAAACAGATATTCTCGATTCTGTAGGAAATACTACCGCTGCTATTGGTAAAGGATTTGCTATTGCTTCGGCTGCTTTGACAGCACTTGCCTTATTTGCGGCTTATGTAACCTTCACAGGAATTGATGGAATTAACATCTTCAAAGCCGATGTACTGGCTGCTCTGTTTATTGGTGGTATGGTTCCAGTAATTTTCTCTGCTTTGGCTATGCAGTCAGTAGGTAAAGCCGCCATGGAAATGGTGAAAGAGGTAAGAAGACAGTTCAAGGAAATTCCTGGTATTATGGAAGGTACTGGCAAACCTGAGTATGGTAAATGTGTTGAAATTTCTACCAAGGCAGCCATTAAAGAAATGATGTTGCCAGGAGCTATCACCATCCTGTTCCCAATTGCCATTGGCTTTATTATGGGCCCTGAAGCACTTGGTTCATACATGGCCGGAGTGGCTGTTTCCGGTGTGCTTTGGGCCATATTCCAAAACAACGCAGGTGGGGCCTGGGACAACGCCAAGAAATCGTTCGAAGCCGGTGTTGAAATTGATGGTGAAATGACCTACAAAGGTTCTGATGCTCATAAAGCAGCTGTAACTGGCGATACCGTAGGTGATCCATTCAAAGATACCTCAGGACCTTCAATGAACATTCTTATTAAACTTACCTGTCTGGTAGGTTTGGTTATTGCGCCAATCTTGGGTGAAATGTATGGTACGGGAGAACACAGTACCGATGCCCATGTAGAAATTGATCCTGTAGAGATTCACATCGATGATGTTGAAGATATTGTTACAGAAGTAGAGTAACATTGAAGTGCCGCAAGGCATAAAAGCTACAAAAGCCTGCAAGCGAACACTTGCAGGCTTTTGTTTTTATTGGCCAAAACTGCTTTTTAGTTAAAAACCAGATATTTCCTCTACTGAGACGGCCTTGTTTGTTCATGCCGGATACAGTCAAATCAGACTTCATAAATTGCCAAAATACCAGCCTCAGAGACCATATATAGCAGGGCTATTCCTGTTCTTCACATACAATTATTTGCAAAAAATCTAACCATTTGATAGAAAACACCGTCCCATAGCATAAGGGCTTTAATTATATTGCGTTGTATAATTTACAGGTCAACCATTAAACGCGGCTATTTTTTTGCCACCTCTGACTATAGCTGAATTTTTTTTCAGTTTTTCTTTATTCAAAAACTCAACAAAACAACAACTATGAAAAAGCATAGGTCAGCAGCTATTTTCCATTCAAAAACACATTGTCATTCAGTCTCTATTATATCATTCTACTTGATGTAATAGGGCATGGACAAGCTTATACTTAGAATTAAAAAAGGTGACGAAAGGGCCTTCGAATCTTTCGTTGACCTAAACCTGAACAAGGTTTTCAATTTTTGCTATTCACTGTTGGAATCGGTAGAAGACAGTGAAGAAGTGTGTCAAGACGTTTTCCTCAAGTTCTGGGCAATACGCAAGCAAATCAATCTTGACTCATCGCCCTATGCTTTGCTCTTCCGAATCGCCAAAAATCTAGCGCTCAACCGAATAAGAGATAATCAAAAACATATGGGAAGCCTGGAAATCAATGAGTCGATGGTTAGTCTCAACACCACCATGGAAACCATAATCTTAAAAGACATGGAAGACATCATAAGAAAAGCTATAAACACCCTTCCGCCCAAAAGGCGTACCGTGTTTATGCTGAGCAGATATGAGGGGCTCTCCAATAAAGAGATTGCTGCAAAACTCAACATTTCTGTAAATACAGTAGAAAGCCAGATGAGTAAAGCCATAAAAACCATACATGCCTATGCAAATACGGTTTCTGTTTAATTCTTAGGGTTACTTACTTATGCCGCAAGAAGAGCATTTCTGAACCTTGCCTCCATTTTTGTCTTCACAAATGGTTGTTAAAAGACGCTGTGAGGACACAGCTTATGGCCAGTATACTGGGGCTAACAAATGCGATCTAAATGAGTAACCCTATTAATTTTTTTTTCTAACGAGTAATGGCTACAGCCAATCCTTGTGTACTATTAGTTAAGCCTCCCTTTTTTTGAAGGAGCACGAAATGACAAATACTAAACAGACTATTGGAAAAGAAATATCCAAATCATAAGTCATCAGAACTACGGCAACTCATTCGCCACACGGAAGACACCGATCAGTTGCACGATTTGTTGAGCGACCTTTGGGAAGAAACCTCCAATGAAAAGCTTCATGAGTATGATGAAGTCACTGTGAAGCAAAACATTCTGAAAGCTATAGTACCCCCAAAAAGAACACACACACAACCTTATACTCCCACTTCGTCTTTTCGCTCAAAAAACAACATCCGAAAAGTTGTAGTTGGAGCTAGCCTTGTTCTTTCAATTATGGTGGCTTATTTCTTTATAGCCCCTGGCTCTCATCAAAGTAATCAGCTGCCGGCACAGGCCGATATAGTAAAAGCCACAGCCAAGGGATTTAGAAGCACCATCATTTTACGAGATGGTTCTAAAGTAACCCTTAATGCCGAAACCAAAATCACCTATGACCCCGGCTACGGAATAACTAATAGAAACATAAGCCTCGATGGAGAAGCCTTCTTTGAAGTAGCCAAAAACAAGGATCTCCCTTTTGTGGTTACTTCCAGAAATCTTTCTACCGTTGCCCTGGGTACCTCTTTCAATGTGCGCGACTATAAATGCGAAAAGCTAGCCTCCATCTCTCTGTTTACCGGATCGGTGGAGGTAAGCACCTTAGATAGCACTAAGCATTCCAAAGACTCTTCGGTGGTACTCTACCCCAATGAGCAGGCCGAATTCAACAAAAGGTCTAACAACCTCACCAAAAACACAATGGACAGAGAAAAGACAGCTGCCTGGAGAGAAGAGAAGCTCTACATTGAAAATCAACCCCTTAAAGAAATAGTTAAAATGCTTGAACGCTGGTACGATGTGGACATTGACATTGAAGGCGATTCGAGTGCCAAAGAATTGTATTACAAAGGAACAGGCATATTCGAAAGACAGAGCCTGGAAATGGTGTTAAGCACCATTGGTTATAGCATGGGCTTCGAAAGTCAGATAAATGAAGACCAGATACTAATTAAACTTAATGATCAATTGCCTATGGAAAAACTAAAAACAGATACGCCTATGAAATAAACAACCGCTAAAACTACCAAGGCACCCTGTTGCAGCAGAAGTGCCTTGGACATAACTGTATGTTTAATATTAAAACACCTCTAAGATATGAAAAATAATCTTAAGGCGGTGCTGTGGGGAGCAGCACGTCTTTGTCTGTATGGGACAATCATTCAATGCATGGTCTTATCTACCCTGATGGCCACCAAATCCAGAGCTCAAAGCATTAGAGAATACAAAGTAACTCTGGAGTTAAACGAAGCTTCACTAAAGGAAACTTTCCGAAAAATAGAAGCCCAGTCGCCTTTCAAATTCTTCTATCAACAAGAAGATCTCAACAAGAATGTAAGCATCAACTTGTCATATAAGAGCTATACCGTAGCCGAGTTATTGGAAACAGTATCTAAGCTGGCACAGCTCAATTTTAAACAGTTCAACAACAACATTTCCGTTTCTTCCGCTTCGGAAAACCCTCCCGGTGCAGAACCAGCCGTAAGTATAGCTGAAGTCCGCACCATTACCGGTAAGGTTACTGAAGGAGAAGAAGGGTTTGGAATGCCACAGGTGAGTGTCTTCATTAAAGGCACCAGCAATGGTACGCTCACAGACCTGGAAGGAAACTATTCGATTGAAGTACCTGACGACAACACTATTCTGGTTTTCAGATACTTAGGATACATCACTCAAGAAGTCACTGTAGGTTCCCGAAGCATTATCAACGTAATTCTGGAGCCCGATGTAACCAATCTGGGCGAACTGGTAGTAACTGGTGTTGCAGCAGAAACACCTAAAGAAAAACTATCTTTTACCATTGCCAGTGTCGATGAGCAGGTACTTACAAAGGCACCGGCTGCCAATGCAGGAAATGCCCTAGTAGGTAAAGTAGCCGGTTTAAGAGTGGCTCCGAGCAATGTTCCGGGTCAAGGACCCTCCATCTTATTGAGAGGTGCTACCAACCTCAGAACCAGCAACTCACCACTCATTTTGCTCGATGGAGCCATACTTGAAGGAAGCCTCTCCGATATCAGTGTTCAGGACATTGAGCGGTACGAGATACTGAAAGGAGCCTCTGCAGCCACCCTTTACGGATCGCGGGCAGCCAATGGTGTAATTGCCATTTACACCAAGTCGGGCAAAGGGCTCGAGGTAGGCCAAACCTCTGTATTTGTAAGAAGCGAAGTAGTTTCTGAAAACACCTATAAAGGAAGACACCCCGAAAAAGCCAGATTCCATAACAAGCAAACCGATGCCAACGGAGATATTATTACTGACGATGACGGCCTGGCCTTAGACAAAGTACCTTCCATCAATGAAGTGCCATTTTCAAGGTACAGAGATCACCTCGAAGACTTTTTTAGAGGAACCACTTCATTCAAGAACTACATTCGGTTAAGCAACCGAACCGCCAATTCCAACCTCAGCGTTTCGTTCGAGCAACAAAATGCTTCAGGAGGTATTGAGATGCATGAAGGTAATCGCAGATACAATTTTGCGATAGGCCTCGATCAGAGTTTCTCTGATCGATTCGACCTGAAAGTTCGTTCCCGATACATTTGGGATAGAGACGATACTCGCCCAAGAAATATTGGCACTTTGATTTTTGCTTCACCAGATGCCGACTGGTTTGCTCCAAACGAAGAAGACGGAAGTCCTTATAACTACGATGCGAACTCGTTTATTCTCGATTCCTTCTTTAACCCCTTCTACGTACTCACCAACAACCGATCAGAGCGCGTTAGAAAACGTTTTATTGCCAGTGCTCAAGGTGATTTACACATTACCAACGACCTGAAGTTTACCGGTATAATGGGTTTCGACACCAGGGCTGATAACTCCAGTGGTCATCAAAATCCGGGTTATCTGGCAGTGGTTGGAGACCCCGGTCAGGGCGATATCGACCGCGGCTATGCCCAAACAGTGGCCATAAATGCCAGCGGCCAGTTTACTTACATAAAGAAGTTTGGTGATGTAAACCTCCGGTCTACTCTAAAATATCAATACGAAGACCGTGTGGATGAAGGCTTCACCATTGATGGTGATTTTCTGGGACTTCGGGACTATGATCATTTAGATGCTGTATTGGCAGATATTTCCGGCAGAGGCTATCAATTTTTGTCAGCCACAGACACCAGACCCATAAAACTGAGATCGGACAGTTATGCGCTTGCTGTTGGTGGGGACTATAGAGATCGATACATTTTTGACTTCGTATTGAGAAGAGACGGCTCTTCATTATTTGGCGAAGATGAAAGGTGGCAGTGGTTCTACAGAGGCTCATTGGCCTATCGTATTACACAGGACTTTACCATACCCGGTTTTCAGGAGTTGAAAGTTTCAGCCTCATTGGGTACAGCCGGAGGAAGACCTGGTTTCAACGACAGGTTCGAGATCGCCAATGTAGCCAATGGGCTCATCTCTTTCCCCCAACAGTTGGCCAACCCTAAGCTTAAGCCCAACATTACTACAGAGGCAGAATTTACCCTTGGCGGTAGATTCCTAAATAAGTTCAACTTCCTGGCCTCCTACTCTACTCAGGAAAACAGAGACCAGATTCTCTCTGTGCCAATATCGGTAGCTGCCACGGGTGGCCGATCTACCCAAATACAGAATGCCGCCACATTATCGACCAATACCGTTGAATTTACCTTAGGTTATCAGGCCATTCGTAGTGAAAACGTTGGGTTGACCTTTGACTTGGTGGCAGACCGGACCGTGCAGACCATTACAGAGTTCAATGCACCACAGGTGCTCTCTTCCGGTGCCGGCATTTGGAGAGAAGGCAGTGAGCTTACTCAAATGTATGGTAGAAGATACGCTAAGTCTCTGAATGAACTAACCGTTGACGAAAACGGCATTGTGTTGAACGGTCAGTTTGCAGGCCTCGGAAACACCTCTACCATTGATGATTACGAAATCAATGACCTAGGATACGTAATTCCAAAAGGAACTCAATACACTAATGAGGAGCGTGTGGTGCCCATTGTAAACGATAATGGTGAGGAAGCACAGGAACTGCTGATTGGAAACGCCCGTCCCGACCTAAACCTGGGGTTAAGAACGGGATTCCGATATAAAAATGTGAATGTGTACATGCTATGGGAAGGCCAGATTGGTGGAGACGTGTACAATGCCGGCTTACAGTCGCTCGATAGGGACGGACTTGGCCCGGACTATGATCAAGCGCACCGACCGGAAGGGCAAAGACACTACTCCAGCTTCAGACAATCCATTTACAACGGTAGACGATTGAACGCTGAGTATGTAGAAGATGCCTCACACATTAGACTGAGAGAACTTTCAGTAAACTATGAACTGAGAACAGCACAGCTTAGCAAGTTGGGATTGAACAACGTGTTTAGAAGTGTACAACTAAGTGCTATTGCCAATAACGTACTGCTGTTTGCTAAATACCGTGGCTTCGATCCAACTTTTGGAGGTATAAATGATCGTTACGATACATATACCTTCCCGCTCATCAGGACTTTCTCAGGTTCAATTTCATTCACTTTCTAATACCTACTTAAACAGAATGATATGAAACTTAAAAAATACATATTCTCATTATCGGTAGCGGCTCTTATGATCACTACCCAAAGCTGTGATGATCTGGAGGTTGAAAACAACAATGCTTTAGACATTAACGGTGTGCTATCCAATCCGGCAGAGTTCCCTTCTTTAATACAGGGAGCCTACGGAGAGTGGTGGAGACAAACCCAAATCTCTTACCCCAATATGTACCTGTCGGTAGCCTCACAAATCATGTCCTCCTCATGGACCAACTTTGCCATGTTCGATGGGGGCAGAATTCCTCCCAGACCGTTCGTAAACTCTAACACGGCTTCTACCGTTCGGGTGAACCGAAACCCCTGGCGAGGAATCTATAACTCCATAGGCCCGGTGAACGATGTGTTAAAGGTAATGCGCGATAACTTCGATGGCAAAGCCATTGACCCCAACACCGGTGAAGATCACACTCTTTCTGTATTGGCCAATGCTCGCATGATGCAAGGCCTGGCCCTGGGCTGGGTGGCCATGATCTTCGATCAGGGTTTTATTGTTAGCGAAGACCTAACCGATGCAGACCTGGGTAGCTTAGAGCTACAGTCTTATAGAGAGTGTGCCGATGCCGCAATAGCAAGGTTCCTGGAGGCCGCTCAGATTTTTGAGGAAAACCCGGAAATCATTTTTAACGGATTCAACGGTGTAACACTTTCTTCTCAGGAAGCGGCTCGTTTTGCCCGGTCATATGCTGCAAAAGTTGAAGTGTTTTCGGCCAGAAATGCAGAGCAAACCATAAACGAAACCAATTGGCAGCAAGTGCTTGAACTTACTACCAACGGTATAACTCAAGACATTGCACCCATTGGCGATGGAGGAAACGATTGGTATACCAGAGCCTTAACCAACGGACAGTATGCCGGTTGGGTGCGGGTTTCGCAACGAATGATTAACATGATGGAAGGAGGAACCGGTGGCAGAGACATTCTTAATGCCAGTGATACCGACCCCGACCACCCAACGGCACCTTACCCCTGGCAGGACAATGTGTTGTCTTACCCCGAAATTACCAGCCCCAGAGATAAACGCCTGGAAACCGACTTTACTTACAACAGTAGTGTACCTTTTAGGTCTGACCGGGGCTTCTACATTTTTGGTAATTACAGCTACAGCCGGTATATCTACTTTGTAAATGATAACTCAGTGGGCCCTATGCCGCACTTTACAGTTATTGAGAATAACCTGCTCAGAGCAGAGGCTCTTGTTAGAACAGGTGGAAGTAAAATTGAAGCTGCGCAGCTCATTAACGAAAGTCGGGTTGGACGCGGAGAATTGGCTCCCCTAACCGGTGCAGAAACCAATGAAGAGCTTCTGAGAGAAATCACTTATGAGCGACTGGTAGAACTGAGCTGGCAAGCGGCCTGCAATGGCTACTTCACCAGACGAATCACCACCATCGATGATTTGAAACTACCTCCTGGCACTCCTCTCAGTATGCCAGTACCGGCATCAGAGCTGGAGGCACTTGGCCTCGAAATCTACACCTTTGGAGGCATAGGAAATCCTGATGGAGCCTGATAGATAACAAAACAATGGCTGTCTCATCGATCGATCCTCTTTTAGCCACCATTTTTTAAGTGGTGATGGTCAGGAAAGAAGCGGTGAAATTCTTGAGACAGCCTCATTTAACCAAACACATGTCAAGGTCAAAAACAATAGGGTCAATTCTTATTCTCAGCCTGATAATGGTTTTGGGTTGTCACTCCCAAAACAAGCTTAGTGCAGAACTGCTGGAGATCAACTTTATAGGAGAGTTCAGTTCAGAGCACTGGATTGAAATAGATGGTATTCGTCTAATTCACCAGTCCAATTTTGAGCGGGACAGTTTAATGCTGTCTCCATTTTTTCCGGAAATAGATCAACCTTTACCCACTACTATCCAGCACTTTAGGTCTTATAGCAACCATGAAGCAGTAAACGAACGAAAGATTCCGAAAGGTCGCGTGGCCGAATCTTTTTTCACCCGAATGTCGCTGGCCTATCGCCTGGAAAACGGAAAGCGAAAAAGAGCTTACGTTTTTGAAGGCAACGTGGCGGAGATGTCAATGGGAAAGCTGAGGTTCTATAGAACCGATGGTAGAACAATGACCATACGAACCAGCAAGAATTACCCTGCTCTTATCAAAAATCTTAACAACCGGGAACCAATGGCCACCGGAGAAAGAAACTGACTTTCGTTTTAGTTTAGTTAGTAGTTTGTTTAGAACTGGTTTCAGACGGAAACCAGTTACTTTTCAAATAAATACAATTATTAACGAATTCCCTACTTTCCGCAAGAAAAACCCAATCCGAGTATTCACTCATTCATAACGCAACGAGGTAATAGGATCCTGGCTGGCGGCACGTTTTGCGGGAGTTATCCCAAATATTATTCCTACCGTAACAGCCACACCAAAAGAAAGGGCAATAGAAGATATATGCACCAGTGTTGGGATATCGGCCAATTGACTAATGCCAAAGGCAATGGACAGCCCCAAAATAATACCTATCATTCCTCCACTGAAGCTAATCATAACCGATTCGAGCAAGAACTGATAAATAATATCTCGTTTGGTGGCTCCTATTGCCAAGCGAAGCCCAATTTCTTTAATACGCTCCAAAACCGAAGCCAGCATAATATTCATAATTCCTATTCCCCCTACCAATAAGGATATGCCCGCAATGCCTCCCAACACATAATTAAAGATGTTTTTAGTGCGCTGTTGCTGTTTCAGCAATAATTCAGGAATAGTGATTTCATAATCCACCACCTGGCTGTGTTTGCGCTTAAGAAGTTTACTAATTACCTCAGCGGTGGCATTCATTTTATCGGAGTCGGCCACCTTTATCACCAGACGATCCAGTTGATGATAGTTTTTAGCTTTGCCCTGGTCTACTCCCATATTACTATTCCTGATTGCCTCCTGAATGGCCGCATTAGAAACCATTGCACGATTCTCATACCTAAGTAGAGCCGTACTCAGCGGAGTATAAACATCCATATTATAGTCTCGTATGCCCAGATTACTGATACTCTTGTCAGAAATAAGTCTTTCTTCCAGAACCCCGATTACCCTGAGCCAATGTTTTCCCACCTTGAGGTATTTACCCAAAGGTTCTTCTCCATTAAAGAACTTGGCGGCTATAGACTTACCTACAATACATACCGGCTTACCCATTTCAGCATGTTCCTCATTAAAGAAATTTCCTTCGAGCAGACGGAAACCGGCAATTTCAAAATATGAGTTTTCAACCCCCACCAACTTGGCACTACGATGAAAGGCGTTGCGAGAAACTGAAGTTTCTACCACTACCTCCGGACTTACCACCTCTATGCCAGGCACTATACTCTTAATGCTTTCCACATCGAGAAAATTGAGACCGATGGAAAGGTTCTTTTGTTTTCGGGCTTCTCCTCCGGCATTTTCGGCTTGTACTTCTCCTTCTGTTTGTTCAATTACCGGAGTAATGACAATGTTGTTTACACCAACCAACTTTATTTGCTCCAGAATCTCTTGCTGGGCACCGGCTCCAATTGCCAGCATAGCTATAACTGCGGCTACTCCGAAAATAATACCCAATGCTGTAAGCAATGACCGGATTTTATTGGCAAAAACCGCTTCCATGGCTATGGCCATGTTAGATGCTAATTGCTTCAACATTACTTATTGTTTTGGGCGATGGACTGGGAGTTGTTGAGCCTCTTAAGGCTGAAGTCGTTAATACCACTGGGATCGGAAAGGTACACGCTCTGTCCTTCAGTCAATCCTGACTTTATGATTACCTGATCGGAATTAGAAATTCCCAACTCCACTTCTTGCTTCACAATACTCAGTCCATCTTTCAATAGTACGTAGGTAATGGAATCTCCCTGGCTGTGAATGGCCTCTACGGGCACAAACATAGCCTGCTCTACCACCTTGGCAATTATTTTATTGCTGGTAGACATTCCCGGCCGAAGAGTTGTGTCAGATTCATTAATTTCTACTACTACTTCAAAAACCTTGGAGTCAGAATTAGGTCTTTGCTGTCCCATATTGGCCACACTGGTCACCACCCCGGTGAGCTTCTTTTCCGGAAAAGCATCGAGTCCAATTTCCACAAATTGGCCTGCGCTCACGGTATTGATATCTACTTCATTGATATAAGTTTTGGATATCATGCTGGTAAGATCAGGTAAAGTAGCCACAATAGGGTCGTAAGAGGCTACTCTTCCCCCCTGCGCAATTTTGTTTCCGCGCCAGTCCCTTCTATAAATTAGCATGCCGGCCTCCGGAGCCGTAATTACAAACTGATTTGATATTTCCTGAAGAAAATCGAGCCGCCTCTTGTCTTCTAACATTTCGGCTTCAGAAGCCGCCACCTTGGCCTTGGCCTTTTCTAGTTGCAACTTGTAGTTTTCCTTGGCCTGATCATATCTTTTTTGGGCCCGTTCCAACTCCATTGTTTTTTCCTTGATAGTGGCCGGTGGTTCGTATTGTGAATTTTCCAGCACTAGCTTCTGCTTTTCCATTTCGAAAAGCATATTGTCCATTTCCTCCCTGGCCTTTCTCAGTTCCATGGCCGTATCTAGTTTGGCCTCTTTATACTGTGAAGAACTGATGGTAAAATCACTGCTGGCTTGCTGAATTTTTTGTCCAAGCTCCGACTGATCTAGCCTGGCCACATAGTCTCCTTTGGCCACCACAGTGCCCTCATCGATGATGTGGCTAATGGTGGTTTCCCAAATATTGGCTTGACGCATGCCATCAGGCCCTAAGATATTTACGCTGTTTTTGGCATATAACTCTCCGCTGGCGGTTACCTCAGACCTAAACAAACCTACCTTTACCTGGGTAAGTACCTCGCTCTCCATGGAAGAGCCTTTGTTAACCTTTGTGATGAAAAAGATGATTAAGGCTACAAAGACGCCCGTAATCACCATGACCTTTCTATTTTTCATGAGTTGTTGTTGATGATTTGAGTAAACTATAATGATAGTTTAAAACTTGTTCAAACTAAAATTTTTAACATTAATTTTATATTTAATATTTCAACCTTTGATGTCTGATCAAAAAAATATAGTCTTCCTTATTTCATCACTTCTCCCCAAAACTCACTTTTCACCTCCATAAACATTCGACCCGCTTCTCATCTGCCCCGGCCCTCCCACTCATGCTCTCCTATCAATACGCTGGATGCCATCGTTTATTGGTTATCAATAACTTTAAGTGTATAGAACCAGAGCCTCTTGGTATTCTTCTCCGATGCATCTCAACCTATTTTTGTTCTACTCCCAGAGTCATTTGTCATGGACTGCGTGTTATAAAGACCGTGTTATGGCCAATTAATTACACTACGTAAGAACAAATTCAACCGGGTGAACTTTTATTTCAACGGCCCTCTCGACAAAACCACTTACAGTAGTAGCTTTGTGAACTATGAATTACCTTTCTGTAGAAAAGCTCACCAAGTCTTTTGGCGACCGGCTTATACTCGACCACATTACTTTTGGGATTGCACAGGGCCAAAAAGTGGCTCTGGTTGGAGTGAATGGTTCGGGAAAATCTACGCTGCTAAAAGTGATTACCGGAATGGAAACTCCCGATAGTGGCGAAGTGGTCTTTAAAAACGATATTGTGGTAAAGCATCTATTGCAGAATCCGCAGTTTTATTCCGGACAAAAAGTACTCGATGCCGTTTTTGATAGCAACAACCCGGAACATGCTTTGCTTAAGCAATATGAGCGAGCCCTGGTGCGATCGGCTGCCGGACATGAAAACCACGGTGAAGTACAGCAACTTATAGAACAAATAGATGCCCAAAACCTATGGGATCTGGAGAGCCAGGCCAAACAAATACTGGGGAAGCTCGGCATCCACAATCTAGAAGAAGAGGTTGCATTACTTTCTGGCGGGCAACAAAAGCGAATAGCCCTTGCCTCGGTGCTTATTCAAAAGCCCGACCTACTAATTCTCGATGAGCCCACCAACCACCTCGATATCGATACCATTGAATGGTTGGAGAAGTACTTGGCCGTAGCCAACATGGCGTTAATTTTAGTAACTCACGACCGCTACTTTCTGGAGCAGGTAACCGATAACATTATTGAACTGGAAGCCGGAAAAGCATTTACCTATCAAGGTAACTATGCCTATTTTCTGGAGAAAAAAGCCGAACGAGAAGCCAATGAAAGTGCTTCCATAGACAAAGCCCGTAACCTTTACAGAAAAGAACTGGAGTGGATTAGAAGACAACCACAAGCCAGAGGTACCAAAGCAAAATACAGGGTAGATGCCTTTCAGGAAACCAAAGAAAAAGCCTTTAGCGCTCAAAAAACAAATGAGCTAAACCTTCAGGCCAATACAGCCCGACAGGGCAAAAAGGTATTGGAAATAGAGAAATTGAGCCATGGTTTTGGAGACCGACAATTAATCAGTGACTTCTCCTATACCTTTCAGAGGCAAGACAGAATAGGAATAGTAGGTCCTAATGGCAGTGGAAAAACCACTTTCATAAGGCTGATTACACAAGAGTTGGCACCCAATTCGGGTTATATTGAACTTGGCCCAACCACCAAATTTGGCTACTACCGACAGGTAGAAGATCAGTTCGACCCGCAACAAACCGTAATAGATTTTGCCAAAGAAATCGCTGAAGTGATTGAAGTTGGCAAAGGCCGAAGCATACCTGTTTCGCAGTTCCTCACCCGTTTTCTGTTTCCTCCGGAGGTTCAGTACAAACCCATTGGCAAATTAAGCGGTGGTGAAAAACGCAGGCTGCAACTTCTGCAGGTTCTATTAAAAAGCCCAAACTTTCTGGTGCTCGATGAACCCACCAACGATCTGGACTTGATTACGCTGGGCACTTTAGAAAATTACCTGGAGAACTTTGAAGGCAGCCTCATTATTATCTCGCACGATCGCTACTTTATGGATAAACTTGTTAACCACCTGTTTGTGTTCGATGGTCAAGGACAAATAAGAGACTTTCCTGGCAACTATACTGACTACCGTATGCAGGCAGCAGAAAGCCCCCAGGTGGCCAAACCTACAGAACAAAAAAAGGAAAAGACCAAGGAACCAAATGAACGGAAAAAGCTTTCATTTAAGGAGCAACGAGAGTTTAGCCAGTTGGAACAACAGATAGCCGATCTGGAACAGGAGAAAAGCCGATTAATCAATGAAATGAATCAGGTAACTGATCATGAAGAGTTGTCGGAACTGGCCAAGCGCCTTCAGACAGTTTCTGATGAACTCGACCAAAAAGAATTGCGCTGGCTGGAGCTCTCCGAATTGACGTAGTGCATGGCAGTAATAGAATTGACCAACGACAAGGTAAGTTTAGTAGCAAATACCGAAAAAACGATACTGGAAAACACACTGGCTGCGGGCATACCGCACACCCACGCTTGTGGAGGCTTTGCCCAATGTTCTACCTGCCGTGTCTATATCGAGGAAGGTTTGGAAAACCTTTGTCCCCGAAATGAAGAAGAATCGTCTCTTGCTCAACAATTAGGACTGCTGCCTGAGGTAAGGCTCGCGTGTCAGACTAAAATTAATGGGGATGTAAAGATGAGAAGACTCGTACTTGATGAAATCGATGAAACCATTATCCTGGATCATGGTAGCACCCTTTCGCCCAGAAGCTTGGGAATTGAAAAAGACGCATCCATACTCTTTGTAGATATTGCCGACTACACTGCTTTTTCGGAAAAAACTCCGGCTTACGATGTAGTGCATATTCTCAACCGCTACTTTCATATAGCCGGCACAGTTGTAAAAAAATATGGAGGGCGAATAATTGATTACTACGGAGATGGCTTTTTGGCCATCTTTGGGTTGGACGATGATCCGAAACACTCCGAAAACCTCATTAAAGCCGGATTCGAATTGAAAACAGCCATCGATAAGTTCGACCATGCCGTACACGATATTATTGACAGTGACTTTAAAATCCGGCTGGGAGCACATACCGGTAAAATCATTTGGGGAACCATAGGCATTGAAGGCATGCAGAAGGAAGCCGCCATTGGAGATACCGTAAACTTGGCCAGCCGAATAGAACAAGCCAATAAAACACTCAATACTCGGTTTTTAGTATCAGAAGCTCTCTACAAAAAACTACAACACAAATGTTCGGTTTGTCAGAGTTTCGAAATAAACGCCAAGGGTAAAAGCGGGATCCAAAAAGTTTACTCACTAGACCAACACTTTTTAGACTAGTCTTCCCCTTAGAGTTGGGCCGCGAAGGCAAAACTCTTCAAGCCTCTCTACTTGTGCTATTCAATTAATCGAACGAGATTCGTTACTTAAAGCTATTTTAGTACACCATGAACTCAACGTTGTTTCTTATTCTTTTTGGGTTTCTAATGGTTGTATATGCCATGAGTTTCATCTATTACATGAAACAGCGCAGCAACCGGAAGAACAATCAAAACCGTATTTTACAACTCCCACTATTCATGGCCTTCCTTATTGGCCCCTTACTTTTTTTCATGATTAACAACAACCAACGCAGAGAGAAAAGAAAGTTTATGAAAGGAAATAAAAGGCGATTCTCCTGAATTTATACAACCTCATAGGCCAGCATACGTCTACAGCCTCAAAGCTTGAACTCTTTTAGTCAATTATTACTTACTTCAACATGCATCAGGAATTCATCAATAAACTTTATGTGCGGCAACAAGCCTGCCCCAGCTGCCCATCGCCCGAAATGGTTGCCAACTGGTTCAACGACCTTCTCGGCACCCTATTCCCTGACTTTTCGCGGCAGCAGTTTAGCACTCAGAAAGAATTTGAATTACATCTGGAAAAATTACGATTGCAACTCAATCAAATTCTTTCCCGAAACCCCATTAAATCGGATATGGAACCGGACCATGTAACCGATCGGTTTTTTGATGAATTACCGGCCATTCACGCCATGCTGGAAGAAGACATAACGGCTATTTTTGAAGGCGATCCGGCCGCTAAAAGCCGAACCGAAGTAGTAAGAACTTATCCGGGTTTCATGGCCATTGCGGCTCATCGCATTGCCCATTCGCTGTATCAGCTAAAGGTTGAGCTCATACCTCGTATAATTTCGGAATATGCACATAGCCGAACGGGCATCGACATTCACCCTGGCGCAACCATAGGCCATTTCTTTTGTATAGACCATGGCACCGGGGTTGTGATTGGCGAAACCACTCACATTGGCGACCATGTTAAAATTTATCAGGGAGTAACCCTGGGGGCTTTGAGTGTAGAGAAGCGTGATGTACAAACGAAACGCCATCCTACCATTGGCGACCATGTAGTCATTTATGCAGGAGCTACTATTTTAGGTGGAAACACCGATATAGGCCATAGCTCGGTAATTGGAGGCAATGTGTGGCTTACCCACAGTGTGCCTTCCGGCTCTAAGGTTTATTACCAGGCCCAAATGAGCCACTCCAACGGAAAGAAAGACACAATTATTTTTAAAGGACAAAGCGCATGACCATTGAGCAATTAATTGGTAATACACCCTTGGTAGAATACCAACGCCTACATACCAATCCGAAAGTGAAAATCTACGGTAAACTGGAAGGCAACAACCCCGGGGGAAGTGTAAAAGACAGAGCTGCCTATGGCATGATAAAAGGGGCGCTAGACCGCGGTGAAATAAAAAAGGGCGACCGATTAATTGAAGCCACTAGTGGCAATACAGGCATAGCCTTGGCCATGATTGCCAGCATTATGGGTGTGCACATAACTCTGGTGATGCCTGATAACTCCACGCGCGAACGAGTTTTAAGTATGCAGGCCTATGGTGCTGAGGTAATACTTACGCCTGCCGCTCAAACCATAGAGTATTCCCGTACACTGGCGCAGCAAAAGGCCGAAAAAGAAGGCTATTACATGCTCAATCAGTTTGCCAACCCCGATAATTACGGACAACATTATAAAACTACAGGGCCTGAAATATGGAAGGACACCCAGGGGAAAATCACCCACTTTGTTTCTGCCATGGGCACTACCGGCACTATTATGGGAGTATCGCGCTATCTAAAGGAACAAAATCCACATGTGCAGATAGTAGGCACTCAACCAACGGATGGTTCCAGCATCCCCGGAATCCGCAGATGGTCTCCTGAATTTCTTCCTAAAATATTCGATCCACACAGGGTTGATAGAATAATAGATGTAAGTCAGGAAGAAGCTACCATAATGACGCGAAGAATGGCTAAAGAAGAAGGAATTTTGGCAGGCATGAGCTCTGGCGGTGCATTACATGCAGCGCTAAAGCTTGCCGAAGAAATTGAAGAAGGGGTTATCGTCCACATTGTCTGCGACCGGGGAGACAGATACTTAAGTAGTGACTTATTTGGGTAAGCCTGAAAACAAACATTGTCCCTAAGCCTCATCGATTGCATTGAGCCTGTAATTACTGTAGGGTTGTAATCCACACCAAATAACCGCAGGCATGCTGCTCACTGCTGACATAGGGCTGTCACATGACATCTCTAATTTTATGGTAAACGGAACAGCCATGCCCGAAAAAGTGCTGACAACATACTACCCTAAAAGCAAAACAGATTGGAGAAACTGGCTAAGTAAGCACCATGACTCAACCCAGTCTATCTGGTTAGTTTATTATAAGACTTCCAGTAACAAGCCTACTCTAAGTTGGAGTGAGGCCGTAGACGAAGCACTTTGCTTTGGCTGGATTGATAGCACAAAGAAAGCCATCGACAAAGAAAGCTACATGCAATATTTCTGTAAGCGAAAGCCCAACAGCATATGGTCTAAAATAAACAAAGAGAAAGTGGCCCGGCTTATTGAAAACAACCTTATGACCGAGGCTGGCCTAAAGAGCATAGCAATAGCTAAAGAAAATGGTTCCTGGAACGCATTGGATGATGTAGAGGCACTAATTGTTCCGAACGACTTAACCGAGGCTTTAGCAGGCTGCAAAGAGGCACTGGCATTTTTTAACAGGCTCAGCAATTCGACTAAAAAACTACTACTGCATTGGGTAACCTTTGCTAAACGGCCGGAAACGAGAGCAAAACGAATTGTAGAAATCGTAGAGAGTGCCCATAAAAGCCTGAAACCAAAACAGTTCAGGTAATTGGTTCTCCACAACCAACATCACTTGAATTTCATCCTCAAAACAAGCTCTTTTTAAGTCAACAACTGGCGTTAAAAACCGGAACTAAGTCCACACACTCATGTGTTAATGGCACCTGATAATTAGACAAAGCAAAAACATGAATAAGAGTTATCCAAGATCATTTTCGCACATAGGTATCACCGTGCCTGACCTAAAAAAAGCCGTTGAATTTTATGAAGAGGTGATGGGCTGGTATGTGATTATGCCTCCCTCTAAAATCAAAAAAGAGAAAGAAACAGCCATCGGTCAAATGTGCATCGATGTGTTTGGCGAAGATTGGGAAGAGTTTGAAATCGCCCACATGTCCACATCAGATGGAATTGGTATAGAGCTATTCTCATTCCCTCATGGAGTTAAAGAGAAGCCAGAATTCAATCCGTTCAACACTGGTCTTTTTCACTTTTGTGTACAAGATCCGGACATTGAAGGCCTAACTCAAAAAATTATAGAACGTGGTGGTAAGCAGAGAATGCCAATTCGTGAATATTACCCCAATGAAAAACCGTATAAAATGGTTTATGTAGAAGACCCTTTTGGTGTGGTATTCGAAATATATTCTCACAGTTATGAGCTCACCTATTCTTCGGGGGCATATCAAGACTAACCGCTTCATAAGGCTTCGCTAAAAGTGAGGCCTTCTCTTTTTTACGGGTAGTGCTATCCGAACTTCTTCACAACTCAATGGAATCAACCCCTACTTTCTTTCAATAGTTAAGCAAGAAAAAAGCCCTACAACCCACAGAAGCACACTATATTGGAGTAAGCTTATCTTAACAAAGTCCTAACTCACCAAATGAAGAACGCACTCCTATTTTTAACCCTTCTTTGCCCGGCTCTATTTTCCTGCAACCAAACAAAGACTAAAAACCACCAACAAGCGGAACAACGAAATACAGAAGCAGCAAAAGCCGACTCCGTTGTTTATCAAAGCCAAGCACTTACCATTATTAAGTTAACTGACCATACATATCAGCATATTTCCTACTTAGACACCGATACTTTCGGTAAGGTACCCTGCAATGGCATGTTTGTTATAAATGAGGGTGAAGGTATTGTATTCGACACGCCAACCCACTCAGAAAACGCTAAAGAACTCATCATTTTTATCCGCTCAGAATTAAAAAGTAAGATCACTGCGTTAATCCCCACACACTTCCATGAAGACTGCATCGGTGGAATTAATGAATTTGACACCCAAGGCATTCCTGCATTTGTCGGCACTCGAACGATAAAACTATTGACTGACAACAACTATAATTTCAAAACGCCCGTCAATGCTTTTAATGATAGTCTGAACTTGAAATTAGGAAACCAAGCAGTTGTCGTGCACTTTTTGGGCGAAGGCCACACCCAAGACAATCTAGTAGGCTACTTCCCTTTAGATCACGTTCTTTTTGGTGGCTGTTTAATTAAATCAGTTGGGGCCGGTAAGGGTAATTTAGAAGATGCCAACGTTCAACAATGGCCAGCGACTGTGGCCAAGGTAAAACGCAAATTTCCCGAAGCTGACCTGATTGTTCCGGGCCATGGAAAAACCGGTAATACAGCTCTTTTAGATTATACCATACAATTGTTCGAGACAAATAATCAGTAGAAGAAGCTATCATCGGCCATTGAGACAGCCGGTATCTGAGTGGCGATTTGCTCAGCCAAGTCCGGTTGAATAGACTCAATGACTCAAAAACATTAAGCACATTTCAATTATATTCTTTTGATTAGCTACCTGAATACATTCTTTCTATTTACTTGTAACAATAAACCATACCTATCTTATGCATACCATTCAACGAATGATCACCAACATCTGCTCCGATAACCTTTCTGCAAGCAGAGATTTTTATACCAGCCTGCTCGATTTCGCAGTCGATTATGACAGTGACTGGTTTGTTCATTTGATCTCCAAAGACCGCCAACTGGAACTCGGTATTATTGATCGAACCTATGATTTGGTTCCGGAAGCATTTCAGCAAAAACCACAAGGCTTTTACCTCACCTTTGTGGTCGAAAATGCCGACATAGTTTTTGAAAAAGCTAAGTCACAAGGCTTTGAAGTACTCAGTGAGCCGGAAAATACTTTTTACGGACAAAGGCGCTTTTTACTAAAGGACCCGAATGGCACTCTGGTAGACATTTCCTCCCCCACTAAGGCTCCCTGATATCACAGCCTGACTGATGTTGTCTAAAAAACTACTGCTGACCATACTAGTGCTCGGAGCCACCGCCATTTCACTATTCTTTGTACCCTGGCGGCTGCTCTGGGTTTCAATTCGGCCCCTGCCTGATAGCGTGCAAGAGCAGGTAAATCGGGTTGAAGAATATGCTCTTAGCGGTATTATAGTGTACATTGATGAAGCAGGAAAGCCCCCTAAACTCCACGCTGCAGGTTGGCACAACAGAGAAATAAAAAGTACCTGCTCAGCCCGATGCTCTTTTTAAAAGAGCCAGCATTAGTAAACTATATATTGCCGCAGCGGCTACCAAGCTCATTGGTAAAGGGCAGTTAGACCCCACGAAATCTTTGGTTCAATACCTGCCTGAACTCCGTGGAAAAGTAGAAAATGCCAATCGAATTACGCTTGAACAACTCGTACAGCACCACAGTGGTATACCTAATTTTACAGACTCTCCGGATTTTCGGTGGGACAAGCCTTTTAAGAACAATGAGAAAACACTAGAACTTGTACTGAACAAACCGGCACGTTTTGAACCCGGCCTGCGCTATGAATACTCCAATACTAACTACCTGCTTCTTGGCCATATTCTGGACAATACGTTGGGCTACAGTCATCACCAGTATATCGAAGAAGCCATATTGCGTCCACTTCAACTCAAAAGCACTTTTAGACTGCTTAGTCAAGCCAATCCGGAACGGGTAATGAGCGGATATGTCGTAGGCTGGCCTCATGATGTAAAAGGCAATGATTTTATTGAACCGGGTGTTTCTATGGTCGCTATGGCTCAATAGGTTGGTCTGTCTTTGAGGGCACTGCACAATGGTAGTTTACTTAATAACAAGGAGCAATCAATCTATGCCGGGCTGTATAGTTTTGAGCATACCGGACTTTTGCCGGGCTACCAGAGTTTGGATCGCTATTATGCAGATATAGATGCTGTTGTCATTCAGTTCACGAACACCAGCGGAGGCAAAGCCTGGAGTTTTTCAGAAATTATGCACAAGCGCCTAGTCAGGATTTAAGAAACCACAACACTCTACATGTTCCATGACACTCCCTTTGCATGTTCTGCACTTTTTTAGGAACTTGAATACAGAACCCATCCAATCCAGCCCCATGAACGCATTTGAAGCAGCCAGAATTGAAGAGCTAAAAAAGCAGATTGAATATGAGCATCAGGAAGAATATAGGTATGTAGAAAAATTTAGACCTTTGGTGCAAGAAGTAGACAGGCTTTCAAAATCTTTTCTCGGCATATTGCTAAATAGAGCTACAATAAAAAGACTCAATAAGGAAATGCAGTCTTATGCGGATGTAGCCAATGACCATCAGCGTAGGAAGAACCAGTTAAGAAAAGAATTAAACGAACTTGAATCGGCAATTCGCAATCGCCACTAAACCTCAATACTATGAACAGCAAACAAGATGAAAGAATAGCCGCCATGAGTTTTGCTTCAGTATACCCGCACTATGTAACCAAAGTAGAAAAGAAAGGCCGGACAACCGAAGAACTTCATCAGGTCATTGAGTGGCTCACCGGTTTTGATTCCAAAAAACTCCAAAGTTTGATCGATGAAAAAGCCACCTTCCAATCGTTTTTTGACCAAGCCAGCCTTAACCCCAATGCAAAGCTCATTACCGGAGTCATCTGTGGCTATCGGGTAGAAGAAATCGAAAACCCATTGACCCAAAAGGTAAGGTATCTGGATAAACTGGTAGATGAGTTGGCCAAGGGTAGAAAAATGGAAAAGATATTGAGAAGCGTATAGTCTATCGTGGTTTTGGTTCGCAAGTTTTTTGAGATTAAACCAGTCTGACCGCTCTTAGCGATCAGACCAGTAGCACCGGCTAAGCCGATAAAGTATTCTATTCCGCGGTGGTAGCATCTTTTACCCCAGAAGCCGCAGAGGTAGTCGTTCCCTTCTTGGCATACACACGGAAGTAGTATTTGGTTTTGGCGTTCAACCCAGTAACCACAAGATTGGTAGTAGTAACCTCCTTCTTAGAGTAATTATTGAGCGTGCTGCTGAAGTTGGCATTCGTAGAAACATCCACCAGGTATTTATCAGCACCGGTTACCTGAGCCCAGCTAATCTTAAAAGAGTTGGCTGTGATATCAGTTGCTGCGTTAACAGCAGGTGCGCTCAGCGATGGTTTTGGATCATCGTCTTTATCGCAAGACATAACCAAACCGGTGAACAAAAATGCCACTACCAGCATTCTCATAAGTCCACTACTTTTTTCTAACATTCTCATTTTTCTAAAAATTTGTTTTTACATATTGATAGCCCCTTGACCCTCCATTCAGGGGCCCGGTTGTAAGCTTCTATGAAGAAAAAATTTATAGTTTGAGACACATATTATTCTATTTCCGGCCGCGTTATCCTGTATTTTCATCAGGTCGAAAACTGCCTTATTTTTCACTTTCTTAACAATTCCTTGAAAAAGCCAGGCTCCATAAACCGTAAGGTCTGACTATTTTTAACCCTAATGACTTTTTACTTATGCGTTCCTATGTACTTACCATGCTTTTTGTGAGCTGCTTATGCAGCCTCTCTACTGCTCAAACTAAAGTAATTGCTCATCGCGGCTCTTCCGGTATAGCCCCAGAAAACACCTTATCGGCCTTTCAACAAGCTATTGACCAAGGAATTGAATTCTTTGAGCTGGATGTACACATTACCAAAGACGATTCCGTGGTGGTCATTCACGACAGTTCAGTAGACAGAACTTCTTCTAATGACAAGAAGGGAAAGGTGGCTGATATGACCTTTGCCGAGCTGCAAAAGGTAAAGGTAGGTTACTCCGAAAAGTTTGGCGACAGGTTCGCTGAAGAGCCAATTCCCAGCTTGCGGGAGGCTCTTAAACTAGCCAAAGACAGAATAAAAGTTTGTGTAGAAATTAAGGCCTATGGTGCCGAAGAAGAGGTATTGCGCACCATTGCTGAGCTAAAAATGACAGATCAGGTGATTATATTCTCTTTTCACTATCAGGTACTGGCTAAAATAAGAAAGCTGAATGCTGATATTCCAATTCTCTACCTCATAGGGACGGCAGATCAGTTTACCCTGGACTACGCCAAGGTAATCAAAGCCGGCTATATTGGAGTTGGCGGTGCCACTCACCTAACGGAAGCATTTATTAAAGAGGCACACGCCATGGGTATCCAAGTATGGCGATATACGGTGGACGATGAAGAAACGATGAGGGCTTTGATTGACCTGGGAATTGATGGAATAATTTCTAACTACCCAGACAGGGCTGTGAAACTCTTAAACCACTGACTATGAAGCACATTATTAAACTGGAAGAGGCAGCTATGTTTGGCTTCTCCATCTATTTATTCAGCCTGACCAATTTTGACTGGTGGTGGTATTTAGTGCTCATTCTCACTCCCGATATTGGCATGATCGGATATGCCCTAAACACCAAAACAGGTGCGCTAACATATAACCTATTCCACCATAAAGGACTTGCCATTATGGTGCTTTGCTTGGGCTGGTTGTTCAGTAACTCATGGCTAGAATTGAGTGGTATTATTCTATTTGGGCATGCAAGCCTTGATCGTATTTTTGGTTATGGACTGAAATACCCCGATCACTTTAAGCATACGCATTTGGGGTGGTTGCCCAGATCTAAGGCGGAAAGCTAAGCCTCCGATTTAGTGGTGTAAAATGGGCAGAGGCGTTAATAACCTGAGAGCTCTCGCCCATAATGCTTACATTCACAGTGTTGATCCTGTGAACTATGCGTTACTTTTTAAGCTACTTAGTCATTACCCTGTTTATTATTTCTTGTCGGCCTGCTCCTGAGAATTTTCCAATCAATGGCACATGGAAACCCGTTAGTCAGAACCTTGGCGGCACTCCGCTACCTCTGGCAGCCAATAGCAATCAAAAACTGGTGGTAACCGATAGCTTGTATACCATGCATGCAGAAAGCATAGACAAAGGCATAATTCACTTTGATGAGCATAAAATGGATATTTATGGTCAGGAAGGCCCTAATAAAGGAAAGCATTTCAAGGCCATCTATAAACAAACCAGCGGCAGCCTAACGGTGTGCTACAACCTACAGGGCGACAGCTATCCCAAAGCCTTTTCTACAGAAGGGCAGCCGCTGTATTATCTGGTAGTTTTTAAACGCATCGAATAAGTTAGTCGGTAATGAGCAAACCCTGGTCGCTAAGCCGCGACCGTATGTTTTGGTGTTGCTTCCAGAACCTATCTTCAATAATTGACCACAGCCTTCGGGCCTCAGGCACATCGTTCAAAGCATCCATTTGAGGATCGTCATCAAAGAGTATAAGCCAATATTGGAAATTCTCTTTCTCCGAGAATAACCTCAACTGCTTTAATGCCTTTTGTACGTCTCCCTGGTGAGCGTAATAAACCGCCAAACTTAATTCCTTATAAATGGACTGATCTTGCTGCATATAGTCCAGAAAATCTTTATTAAGGGCTTCAGCCTCCTTGTTCTTACCCATGGCCTCCAGCACTACAGCTATCTTTCCATGCTCATATCGGTAAATGTCAAGTTTCATTTGCTCACGCATATCCAGAAAAATAGAATAATAGTAGTAAGCCTCTTCGTAGTCGCGCATAAAGTAGCATACCTTCCCAACCTCCTGCAAAATATCCAGCCGGCTAGAGTCCTTCTTCCACTCCACTATCAGCCGATCTTTCAGCCGATTCATATCCTTTTCCTTGGCATATAACACAAAGGCTTTCAATAAGTTAGAAAACCCATTATCCTTCTCATAGTCAATGGATTTATTCACATAGTACAAAGCTTCTTCCACAAAGCCTGTTTGAATTAGCGCATTGGAAAGATGCAAATACAAGAAACTTCGGGTCATGGAATCGGTAGACGTTGCAGCCAACTGTTCTCCTCTCAGGGCATATTCCAGATACTTGGCGGTATTGGGAGTATAGTTGGCATAAAGATCTGAAAGCAAGTTAATTACATCGGTAGAATTGGGGTTATATTCAAGTGCCTTTTCCAGGTAAGGAGCCACAGAGCTATAATCTTCGTCATACATAAAAGTAAGCGCTTTAGCTATCAGGCTTTCCGGCAGCTTAGGGTCATTCAGCATAGCTTTGTCAGCACTTTGGTGTATTTCTTTTGCAAACTTCTTATCGGCCTGAAAAATATCGAGGTAGTAATAGGCCACTGTCAAAGCAGCATAGGCATGAGCAAATCCGGGGTCTAGCTCGGTCGCTTTTTTAAAGTATGGCAATGACCGCATGGTCTTCTCATCATCGCCTATCACTAACAAGTCCCTTCCTTTTAAAAACTGGTCATAAGCCTCCAGGTTATCGGTAGGTATTTTCTCAATTTGTGCCTGTTCTTTGGGGGTAATAATGGCCTGCACCTCTCCGGCAATGTTTTGTGCAATCTCTTGCTGTAGTTTAAAAATATCGCTGGTGTTGCGTTCATACTGCCGCGCCCAAAGGTGCTTGTCGGTGGCAGCTTCAATTAGCTGAATATTCAGCAGTATCCGGTCGCCAATTTTTTGTCCGCTGCCCTCCACAAAATATTTCACATTGAGCTCCTTAGCCATTTCAGGAATGGTTTTAGTCGAATTTCTGTACTTCTCAGTAGAGGTTCGGCTAATTACCCGCATGTCGGCAATTTTCTGCAAATTAATGAGCGTAGACTCCATGAGGCCGTTGATGAGGTAAACATTGGAAGAATCGCTGCTATCGTTAATGAATGGCAACACAGCAATAGACTTTTCCTCTAAAATCTCATTTTCGCGGTCGGGCCTACTTAGCAAAAACACGACAAGCAGTAGTATGAAAATACCGGCTACAATTAAAAGTGGGACCCTTATGCCGGAAGCTGGTGCGGGTGGAACCTCATGAGCGACAGTTTCCATACGTTTGCTCACCTCTCCCGGGGGGTATCCATACTGTTCTCTAAAGCACTTCACGAAATAAGAAGCACTGGCAAACCCTACCTGTTCAGAAACTTCCGAAACATTCAGTGCCCCTGTTTTAAGCAGTTCCATGGCTTTCTCCAGCCTAACCTCGCGAATAAACTGGCTCACCGATTGCCCGGTAATTTTCTTTACCCTTCTCAGCAGGTTAGAACGGCTCATACCTACCTCTTCGGCCAGTTCTGTAACACCAAATTGCTCGTGGGCCATTTGCTGTTGTATAACCTCCCTGAGTTTGTCCAGAAAATTTCGTTCGAAAGGGGGCAATTCTTGCATGGAAAAGTAAGGCCTAATATTGTACAAAGGAGGAAAATAAATGGCAGAGTAACAAACCCGAAAAAACCAGCTTCACAAGCCCAAATCGAAAGTTATGCGTCATAATTTATAGGGTTGCATCATAGTTTTAGCCCATGATTGAAACTTAATAGTATTGGCCTGATTACTGCTAACTGCCCGGCAATTGTTCTTTTCAACTTTGTGTCATCAAAAACAATGAAGAAACAAACGAATCTAAAACGTATGAAAAGAACACTCTTAATTCTACAACCCACAGCCTTTTTTCTAGCCCTGCTTATACTAGGCATGGGTTGTTCCGGCCAGGCAAGCAATCAAACTCAGGAAGGTGATGCCTCCTCAACAAAAGCTCCTACTCAAAGCATACACGATGCCGTTATCTCCGGACAAGCCGATGTGGTAAAACAGCATATTGCGGCCGGTACCAACCTGAATGCTAAAGACCCTTTTGGCGGGTCTACTCCTCTTATTCTAGCCGCAGTATTTGGACATGACGATATTGCAAAACTCCTTATTGAAGCCAAAGCCGACCTGAACATTAAAAACAAGGAAGGATCTACCGCATTGCTTACAGCCGCTTTTTTTGGTCGTATAGAACAGGTAAAGCTACTCCTGGAAGCCGGAGCAGATAAGGCCATAAAAAATGCATTTGGAGCTACTGCCCTGGAGTCTGTACAAGCACCGTTCTCGGAGTTAAAGCCAATGTATGAACTAATTGGGGGTCAGTTGAAACCCATGGGGCTTACATTAGACCTAAAGCGAATAGAAGCTGCCCGTCCAGAAATTGCCAAACTTTTACAATAAAATCGGCTCGATAGATGGAAAGAAGGTACGACATAGATTGGCTTAGGGTAATTGCCATTGCCATGCTGCTGATATATCATATTGCCATTGGTTTTCAGCCCTGGGGTTCGCTAATCGGCTTTATAGCTAATGACGAACCCATTCCAAGCCTTTGGATTCCTATGGGCATGTTGAACGTTTGGCGTATTCCGCTTCTCTTTTTTGTTTCCGGAATGGGCGTATTTTTTGCCCTGCAAAAACGCAACTGGAAACAGCTACTGGGTGAAAGGGCTACACGAATTCTTATGCCTTACGGGTTTGGTGCTCTGGTCATTGTACCTATACACGTGGCCATTCTATTAAAACATTACGGCCTGCCTTTTTTATACAGACCCTCTCCGGCCCACTTGTGGTTTCTGGGTAATATTTTTGCTTATGTTCTGCTTTTTATTCCGCTCTTTTATTGGCTCAAAAACAGGCCTGAAACCTCATTTGCCAACACTATAAGGAAACTCTTTAGCAGCCCGGCAGGATTTTTAATAATAGTCTTGCTTTTTGAAGCAGAAGTTCTGCTTGTTCAACCTTCGCCTTTCGAAATGTATGCCCTTACCTGGCACGGTTTCTTTCTGGGTATGGTGGCTTTCTTACTGGGCTTTCTCTGCGTATACAGCGGCAGCAGGTTCTGGCAAAACACTCTAAAATGGCGCTGGGTACTGTTCACCGTGGCTTTAATACTCTACGCTGTTCGGTTGCTCCATTACGAGTTGGTGGGTCCAAATGAACTCATGGCTATCGAGTCTGTGGCCTGGATACTTACAGCATTTGGTTTTGCCCACAAATACCTCAACCGCCCCAGCCGATTACTCAGTTATCTCAGTGCCGCTGCCTATCCAATCTATATCATTCATATGGCAGCTCTATACTTTTTCTCCTACCTCATTTTTCCTTTGGCTTGGCCGGTATGGTTGGAGTTTGTAGCTGTGGTAGTACTTACTTTTGTGGCTTGCTATGCTCTTTATGAGTGGCCCATTAAGCGGGTAAGTTTTATTCGGCCGTTGTTCGGATTAAAAAAGCTCGATAAATAATTCCAAATTAAAGAGACCATCCGCAAGAGCACAGTGCGCTAAAACCGCGTAATGGCTGCCCCTGGGATGGTCTCCTTCTTTGCTTTGCAAAAAGGCACCCAACCGCTCTAATTACTACCCTATTTTAATTTGAGGGTAATCGGCAATTGGCTATGGCATATTAGATGCAATGCCCTTAACTTAGCATGTAACAATAAGGAGTCTTAAAATGAGCAACCACACACAGTCTATTGGCGACAGAGTAAAACTTCCCTTTCAATTTGATGTGCAGCGTATTATCGATGAGGTGTATCAAATGCCAATGAATAACTTCATTTACTACAATGTGATACCGCTTCGCTCGCCAGCCCATTTTGTGGACCCCAGTTTACCTACACCTCCATCTACCGAAGATTATGCCGATGGTTCGTGGACCGATTGGCTAGACACCCAAGAGTTGAAATCTTCACCTTACCTGACCGAAGTGGTCGATATGTTTAAGCAACACACCAAAGTTACCTTAGTGCGTGTGCTTCGTTTGGCAGCCGGTAACATTGTTAAGGAACATACCGACCCCACTCTGGGTCTGGAAATCCCGAAATCGGTCATTCGGCTCACCATCCCTATTATTAACGCGCCAGGTGTAGAATTTTATCTCAATAACGAAATTGTACCTATGAAACCGGGTGAATGTTGGTATATGAGACTAACCGACCCACACCGCGTGATAAACAACAGTACCGAAGACCGTATTAATCTTACCATAGACATGATCCCTAACGATTGGGTACAATCGTTGATTAAGGGTAGCTAGCCTGTGAGCCAAGGGCGAATAAACAAAATGACTTCCTTGAGTGTATATGCTAGCGGAGCCCGATACTTTTGCATATGCTTTGTAAGAACTTATTAAGACTCAATCTGGCGATTGTAGGACTAGCCCTACCTACTCTGCTCTATGCTCAAAAACTGGAAAGAGAATCGCGTATTAAACCGGAAGAAGTTCCACCGCAAGCCCTTACATACCTGACAACCGGAGGGGTTGAAAAAGCACAATGGTATTTTGAGGAAGGACTAAGCAGCACTTCTCTAGAGGCTAAGTTCAAACATGACAAACGTTGGTTTAGTGTTGAGTTTTCTGAAGATGGAAGCCTGCAAGACATTGAAGTAACTATACGCATGGAAGAATTGAACAAGGCCACCCGAAATCGTATTCTGGAGGAATTCGAACGTCAGTTTGGTCGCTATAAAATCAGAAAAGTACAGGTACAATATCAAAGCACCTCCCTTGCCACTCTGATTCAGAAAAAAATGCCTTTGCTAAGTGTCCCGCATGCCTTTGAAATTGTAGTTAAAGGAAAGAAAGGTAAGCTTCCTAAGCTATGGGAGTTCACTTTTTCAGCTCAGGGAGAGCTATTGTCGCTAAACCAGATTATCACCCGAAACAGCGAGCACCTTGAGTATTAGACAGTACATTGGTTTGCTGGCCGGCCTTTTATTTGGCACCACACTTTGCGCACAAAATAGCTTTCAGAGCGGTATTTTGCCGGCCATTAATCTCAATAGAAGTATCAACGAGCTGTATGCTCTTAACCTGAAGGTAGAAACCCGCGAGCAGTTTCGGGCCGGGTTTGTTCATACCGATCCCATGCGAATGCATGAACATTTGCTTACCGATTTCACTCTGATTGGTTCACGAAAAGTAGGTTTATCTGAAAAAATCAATCTTGGCTACCTGCTTCGTCTTCGTCAGGGAGAACGCATCCACCGAATCATTCAGCAGTTCTCGTTTATTAGCCGGCTGCGCAACTTTAATCTGGGCCATCGGTTGGTAAGCGATCAAACCTTTGCCCCGGAAGAGCCCGCTGTGTTTAGGCTTCGCTACCGCATGAGCATGGAGCTTCCGCTAGACGGAGAGAAAGCGGATCCCGGTGAGTTTTATGTTAAAGTGAACAATGAACTCATTCAAACCTGGCAACGAAGCAACGCACCACTCACCGAATATCGCTTTGGACCCTTTTTAGGGTATTTTATGAGTAATACTCATAAGGTAGAAGTAGGCCTGGACTACCGCAACCAGTCCATTCTCATAGCCCCAACCCGGCATAGCTATTGGTTAAGCCTCAATTGGTTTTTTAACCTATAATCTAACCAACACATCTTTCTTATTAATTATCAGCCACATAGTTCAAACTATTTGTGCTTTCCTTTTTGCGCGGCTTTAAAAGCCCTACCTTTGCGGCCTGAAATTGATAGCCTACTATGATCTCTGTACAAAACGTATCCCTTGCTTTTGGTAAAAGAGTCCTTTTTGATGAAGTAAACATAAAATTCAGTGGCAACAACTGCTACGGTGTTATTGGCGCCAACGGAGCCGGAAAATCTACCTTTCTAAAGATTTTATCGGGCGATATAGACCCCAACTCCGGGTCTGTGACCATTGAGCCTGGCAAACGAATGGCCGTATTGAAACAGAACCACTTTGAGTTTGACCAAAACACTGTGCTCGATACCGTAATGATGGGCCACTCCGTGCTATGGGGCATTATGAAAGAGAAAGACGCTATATATATGAAACCCGACTTCAGTGAGGAAGACGGCATTAAAGCTTCTGAACTGGAAGCACAGTTTGCCGAGATGGACGGGTGGAATGCGGAGTCTGATGCGGCTGCCCTTTTGAGCGGACTGGGCATTACGGAGGACTTGCACTATAGCCTGATGAAAGATCTGAACGGTAGTCAAAAAGTGAGAGTACTATTGGCTCAAGCCCTATTTGGCAACCCCGACATTCTTATTCTGGATGAGCCAACCAACGACCTGGATCTCCAAACCATTGGCTGGCTGGAAGATTTCTTACTCGACTTTAAAAACACGGTGATTGTGGTATCGCACGACCGTCACTTTTTAGATACCATCTGTACCAATATTGTAGATATCGATTACAGCCAGGTGAAGCTCTACACCGGAAACTACTCTTTCTGGTACCAGTCTAGCCAGTTGGCCCTTCAGCAGCGTTCAGCGGCCAACAAAAAAGCTGAAGAGAAAAAGAAAGAGCTTCAGGAGTTTATTGCTCGCTTCTCGGCCAATGCCTCTAAGTCTAAACAAGCCACCAGCAGAAGAAAGCTCCTGGACAAAATTAATGTGGAAGACATTCAGCCTTCTACCCGCAGGTATCCGGCCATTATATTTCAGCAAAGCCGCCCTGCCGGTGATCAGATTTTGGAAATCAAAAACCTTTCGAAAGCCAACGAAGAAAAACCGCTCTTCTCAGGGCTCGATCTGTTTGTGAACCGTGGCGATAAAATAGCCGTGCTGAGCAAAGACAGTGTGGCAACAACTACCTTCTTTAAAATATTAATGGGTGAAGAAAAGGCCGATTCGGGCGAGTTCAAATTCGGTCAAACGATTACTACGGCCTACTTACCCAACGACAATTCAAAATATTTTAATACCAACGAGAACCTCATAGACTGGCTAAGACAGTTTTCTGAGGGCGAAAAAGACGAGGTATTCATACGTGGTTTCCTGGGCAAAATGCTTTTTTCAGGCGAAGAAGTTTTCAAAAAAGCTAATGTGCTTTCTGGAGGTGAAAAGGTTCGTTGTATGATTTCTCGGATGATGCTGGCCCAAGGTAACCTGCTCATTATAGATGAACCTACCAACCACCTGGACCTGGAGTCTATTCAGGCATTTAACAATGCACTGAAAGACTTTCCTGGCACGGTGCTCTTCACTTCTCACGATCATGAGTTTACCCAAACTGTGGCCAATAGAATTTTGGAAATAGGACCAAAAGGCTACCTCGACAAGCTGAGCACTTACGATGATTACATCGAAAACGAGGAGTGGATGGCACAACGAGAAAAGATTTACTAGGCACCAAGCAAGCCTGATGATAAAAGAGGCTACCTCAAGAGCCAGGTGAACGTCACCCTGAGTTTGCCTACCTGCCGGTAGACAAGCCCAGATGACGGGTTTTAAAGCTTTTGAGATAGCCTCTTTTTTATGAATATGCTACTCTTCTTCCGAACGCTTCATGAGTTCGGCCGCTTCCATTAACCGAATCATTTCTGCTCTATAGCCATTTTCATCGTAGCCTTTACTCAGTCTGGCCAACTCCAAAGCCTCATGATAGGTGTAGCCATTGAGATAATCGGATTCGCGAAGCAGCATTCCGAATGATGCCACTGCGGCAGACCAATTGAAATTATGGCTCATACCTTGAATAGGTTTCACCTCGTTTGGAATAACCGTATCTAAATAAACAGAGCGATCTTCATCGGGTTGTTTATAGCGTAACTTTACTGTCATTAAGTCTGTGGTGTTAATTGCTCCTTCCGGCTTGTGATTGGGCTGATACTTCAGATCATCAATAGGTTTAAAACTGCTTTTAACCCCAACCGGAATTACTTCATAAAGAGCTGTAACAGTATGACCAGCCCCCAGTTCACCCGCATCTTTCTTATCGTCATTGAAATCTTCATCGGCCAAAAGTCTATTCTCATAACCAATCAATCGATAAGCCTGAACGGTACCAGGATTGAATTCAACCTGTAGTTTCACATCCTTAGCAATGGTGAACAATGTTCCACCAAACTCATTGACCAATACCTTCTTGGCTTCTAGAATATTATCGATGTAGGCATGGTTGCCGTTCCCCTTATCGGCCAAAATCTCCATTTTAGAATCCTGATAATTGCCCATTCCAAAACCTAGAACAGTAAGAAATACACCACTCTTTCTCTTTTCTTCGATTAGGTCTTCCATGGCTTTATCGCTTGAAGCCCCGACATTAAAATCTCCATCTGTGGCCAGGATGATTCTATTATTACCGCCTTTAATGAAATTCTCTTGGGCAATTTTATAGGCCAGTTTAATGCCAGCTCCTCCTGCGGTTGAACCTCCAGCCTGTAGATTTTCTAGCGCCTTTAGAATCTCTCGTTTTTTGTCTCCAGAAGTAGAGGGCAGCACCTCTCCAGCGGCTCCGGCATACACCACAATGGAAACCCGGTCTTCTGGTCTCAATTCATCGACCAACAACTTAAGCGACTTTTTGAGCAATGGCAGCTTGTTTTTGCTTTCCATAGAGCCCGATACATCGAGCAAGAACACAATATTAGAAGGCGGTAATTGGTCCATTTCTATCTTTTGCCCCTGAATACCGATATGAACCAAATAGTGATCTCGGTTCCACGGAGCTCTACCCACCTCGTGCTGCACATGAAAAGGATGTTGACCCGTAGGCTGATTGTAGGTATAATCGAAGTAATTGATCATTTCTTCAATTTTTACAGCATCCTTTGGCGGCAATTGTCCTTGAGTGATGAACCGTCTCACGTTACTATATGAAGCCGCATCTACATCGATGGAGAACGTACTGAAAGGATTCTTGAAAGGTGAATTAAATCCGTTTTCTTCTATTTCTGCATAGGACTCAGTATTTGATTTGTAATTTGGCATGTATATAGACTGAATATGATCTTGTTCAAGCACCTTCAGATCTAACTCATCTTCAATCATATCATATTGAACATTGGCTGGCGAAGCCTCAGTCTTAGCTCTTCTATTAAACAAGCGTCTTCTCCCGACACCAGTAACCACAACTTGTTCCAAGGCAGTTGCATCTGGTTGCATTTGAATATTTACAACCTTCCTTTTACCCACCTGAACTTCCTGAGAAACATAACCTAAATAGCGAAAAACCAATACTGACTTTTCATTAGGAACTTCTAGTTCGTACTTGCCATTTAAGTCTGTAGCAACACCGTTCCTTGTGCCCTTTAATAGCACTGTCACCTGAGGTAATGGTAACCCATCATCAGCTCCTGTTACTTGACCACTAATGGTGATTGAAAATTTTTCTTCTACTGGTTTATGGAATCCAACCAATAAAGTCATCATGATTATTAAGACCTGTTTCATGGTATATCGATTTTAGTTTTATAATCTTTAAAGACAGGATGCCAGAACTCGATCGATTCCATAAACAGACCTGAAAAAACTTTTACAACGCTTGATCCGAGGGAATTCAAATACAGAACAACTAACTGACATTCAATTGATTGAATCTTATCAATCGACTGGAGAAAAATCTGTATTAGGAATTCTCTTCAAGCGATATATGCCACTGGTTTATGGTACTTGCATGAAGTATCTGAAGGATAGAGAGGCTGCCAAAGACATGGCCATGCAGGTTTTTGAAAAGTTGATGAGGGAGCTGAAGGAGAAGGAAGTTCAGAATTTTAAAAGCTGGCTATATGTGCTTACTCGTAATGAGTGCCTAATGCTTCTAAGAAAGAAGAGTCCGGAAATTAATGGAGTCGAGCTTATGGAATATCAACTTCCTGTGCATCATACTGATGAAACTGAGGTCGAAGAAGATTTAGGCAAGATGGAAACCTGTATTGAAGGACTAAATGAGGAACAAAATATCTGCATCAAGCTTTTCTACCTGGAGAAGAAAACCTATCAGGAGGTTTGTGAAGCCACAGGTTTTGAGTTGAAGAAAGTGAAAAGCTATCTTCAGAATGGAAGAAGGAATTTGAAAATATGTATAGAAAAACTGCGTGAGCAAGAAGAACAGACATATTGAACACTTAACGCCTGAGCTAATCAAAGCTTACAGAAATGGTGAACTAACCCGTGAAGAACAACATGAGGTGGAACGACTTATGCTCGAAAACCCACTTTATAATGAGGCACTTGAAGGACTAGATGAATTCACCGATGAAATGCTCGATGCCGATCTCAATGAGTTGGACAATAGATTGGATGAACTCCTGGCTGAAGAAGATAGGCCTGCTGGTTTCTGGACTATTTGGAGAGGGCTTGCAGCGGCACTCATTTTAGTAGTTATTGTTGGCACCCTTTTTATTCTGCGAGAAAACAGGCCACTACCCAAACGCGACCTAAGTGAACTACAGTCTCCTGAAAAAGAAGACACACTGACCAAGCCCCAGGCTCGGGAGCCGGTTCTTGAGCAGGGTACGAAATCCGAGACAAACTCCATAAAACAAAAGAAGACTATTGACTCCCCAAAATCGGAGGTCGATGAAAAATTAGAGGGCCAACTGGAACTGAATATCGAGCCTAAACAGGAGAGAACTCAAACAGAAATTGCTCGCATCGATGCTTCCTCTAAGCAACTTGCTCTGGAGTCAATGGTATTTAGCGCGGTAGACTCTCAGCTTATTATTCCTATGGACAAAGTAATTGGTCGTTTGGAAACCACTCAGGAAATGGAGCAAATCACCCAACAACTATCGGGTCGGGTGGCTGGTGTTGTTATCCAAGATGCCCGGTCCAAACAAGGGTTTATAGCTCCTGCAGAAGATAATCCAGCCAATATAACCACCCTCAAAGGCAGAGTGGTGGATGCCGAAGATCAACTTCCTCTACCCGGTGTACTAGTGGTGATTAAAGGAACAACGAGAGGCACTACAACCAATACCGATGGACTGTTTCAATTGAATAATATTCCCAGACTTTCAGAGTTAGAATTTCGCTTTTTAGGATACCTTACAACCAGCCTTGTGCCCGGAAACAGAGACTCTCTCAATGTGAAACTACAGCCCGATGTGAATGCATTAGGGGAGATTATCGTCACGGGCGTGAGCGAAGGTGATGAAGTGGCCCCGGTTACTACCAGGTTTAAGGCCCCTCAACCAGAAATAGGGTACCCTAAATTCAATCGCTACCTTAAAGAAAACATCCGATACCCTCAAGCTGCCAGAAATCAAAACATAAAGGGAGTAGTAACAGTGGAGTTTACCGTAGAAGCTGATGGAAGCCTGAGTAACTTTAAGACCCTTAAAGGTCTTGGCCACGGTTGCGATGAGGAAGCCATAAGACTCATCAAAGAAGGCCCTCAATGGCAACCTAAATTAGTTGGGGTTAATGAAGTTCCTGAAAGCTCTAAGGTGACTCTAAGAATTCGGTTTAGACCGAACTAGGTTTTGGTTCAATGTTGGAGTTCTACCAATCCTTTTCCTTCTGTAGCCTCGAACAATCAGGCAGGTAAGTTTAGCCTTCCTGCCAATGGGTTAAGCTCGGGACAAAAAAGCCAGACAGCCCAACTAACTGATTTTCGATTCACTACCTTTGAACGTGTAAATATTACGTGTTTTGAAACTTAAGAAAGTCCATCATATAGCCATCATATGCAGCAACTACTCAAAGTCGAAGCAATTCTATACCGAGATACTAGGCCTGAAAATTATAAGAGAAGTCTATCGTGAAGAAAGACAATCTTACAAACTCGACCTTGCCCTAAACGGTGAATACATCATTGAATTATTCTCCTTTCCCAACCCTCCGGCAAGACCATCCAGACCGGAGGCTCAAGGACTCAGACACCTGGCATTTGAAGTTGAGAACATTGAAGAAGCTGTTGATAGCTTAAAATTGAAAGGAGTAATTACCGAGCCAATCCGTACCGATGAATACACAGGCAAAAGATTCACTTTCTTTACTGACCCAGATGGTTTACCTCTGGAACTTTATGAGGTTTAAACCTTATGTCTGCAGCACAGCCGGTGCAAGGGAAAACTTTAACACCGTCAAATTTGTCATATGGCCATTTGCCTGTTTACAAGGCTGGAGCGAATAACTCGCGAATTGCCGCGTTGCAAAATCCACTATGTTTATTTTGCGCCCCGCAGTGAAAGTGAGGCAGATTATCCGGTCGCCAGACCATTCTTAGTAGTCAGACGAACAAACTCATTATCTTTAAACATTAACCTGAGTTCGATGTACAAAAAGAACGTCATGCCGGAAAAACAGGCCTTAAACTCTCAAAAAGGGCTGTTTTATCCGGTATCTCAACAGAGCCTAAATGAGATTACGGATATTTTCCTT
>MDTG01181333.1_pt1 | contig 50663 bp, 31 predicted proteins | sample 811421 | NCBI WGS metagenome assembly MDTG01 (sample SAMN05326645, study PRJNA326480) | marine metagenome | isolation source: seawater | place: Pacific Ocean: South East | collected 2011 | reverse complement strand
TCATGACCCGCGTAATGCACCGCTCGCCAGCCGGGAGCCCCGCCGCCAAAGCGCTGGGTCTGGCTGCCTAATCGCCAACTTTAGATGGATGCTCCCTCGACCCGTTGTCGATTCTCTGCGGTAGCCACGAGCGGATCCTATCCTTCAGGCATGCTCCCGTTTGGAAGAGCGCCGCTCAACGGGCCCTCTCCGGGCAGAAACCCTGTGAGCCTCCAAACGGACATGCCCAACATGCTTCCCTCCCAGGATGCGAGGTCACTTCGAAGTCCCGCCGGGCTACTCGCTCAGCAACCTCTATCACCCGAGCCTCAGTCCTTTCGGAGTTGAGCGGCTTGACTTGCACTAGCCCCTTGTCTTCCGTGTGCTGCACGAAGTAGGCGTAGCAGTCGCCGACCGTCCGCCCGAACGCGCGTTCGAGTGCCAGCCGATAGATCGACAGCTGGAGCCGGTAGCGATCGGGGCTCACACCACGATTCGATTTATAGTCGGTGATGGTCCAGGTTCCGTCGGGTTCCTGGTCCAGGCGGTCGATCGACCCGGAGACGGTCACGACGAGGTCACTCGACGATTTCAGCAGGAGCGTGAAGGGGACCTCTACGTCTTCGGCCGCAGGCTTCCGCTGCCCCAGCTTGCTCGCCAGGAAGTTCTCGACAAACTTCTTGGCCCGTTTCGAATCCGATTCCGAGAGCTCGCCCCAGCCTCGGTCCTGTGCCGCTACGGCGACGAGCTCGTCGAGGGGCTCGTCCTCGAGGGCCCAGCGTTCGAGTGCCTCGTGGAAGACCGTCCCCAGTTCGTTGGCGGCTAGGTCGGCGGGCCTCCCGTCCTCCGCTGCGACCCGAAGGTCTCCTCCGTACCCCATGCCAGGCAGGGGAGTGACGAAGGTGAACTTGTACTTGAGCGGACAGGTGTCGTAGAGGCTGACGTGGCTGAAGGAGAGGTGAACGCCCCTCGGCTCATCCACCGCTCGCTCCGCCACGGGCAGCGGAGTTGTGATGCGGTTCAGGGCCTCTGCCAGGCCCCGTTCGACGCGAGCGGGGGTACTGGGGGCAGCAGCCGCCTCGGGGGCGCGATCTCCCGGAGCTTCGGGTTCGTTCTCGGTCCCCTCTTCCGGTAGGCACTCCGCGACGCGGTCCAGGAAGGCCGATTTCCCGCTTCCCGAGAGGAAGAGCAGGTTCTTGGCGCGAGTCATGGCCACGAAGAGGACACGTCGCTCTTCCTCCTCCCTCGCGGCCTCGCTGGCCGCGTTGAGGTGCTGGTGCAGGCGGGTCTCGTCGAATCTCTCCTTGCCGTTGTCTTCGTAGCCGAGGACCGAGCGCCGGAGCACCACTCCCTCGCCGTCGAAGTAAGCAACCTCGACCGGGTAGCTCCGCATCGGCCAGGAGCGGTTGTTGACCCCAGCGACGAAGACCACCGGCCACTCCATGCCCTTGGCCTGGTGGACCGTGAGCACGTTGACCACGCGACCGTCGGCCTCCAGCCCCTCTTCTTCCTCGCGGATCTGCTCGTCGACGGCGCGCTTCAGGTAGCGGACGAGCTCGTGCAGGGAGCCGTAGACGTGGGCGTGCTCGAATCGACGGGCAAGCCGCAGGAGACGCTCCACATTCTTGCGGCGGCGGAGCGCCTCGAGCTCGCCGCGGGAGACGTCGGCCATGAGCAGCTTGCCGTAGCCCGTCTCCTCGAGGACGTCGAGGAGCAGGCGGGAGACCGGGACCGTCTCCCTGCGCTGGAGGCTGCGCTCAATGAACTCGCGGAGCCGGGCCAGGCGGTGCAGGGTGCCCTCCTCGAGGCCCAGATCGCGAGCCAGGTCCGGCTCATCCAGGGCTCGACGGAGGGCGTCGAAGGGCTTGAGGCGGAAGCCGGGGACGACCGTGTCCTCGTGCGCGTCGGTCTCCACCTCTTCGCCCTCGCTGCCCACGAGCTCGAGGTTCGCGAGCCGGTGGAGGCTGCGGTCCGAGAGCCCAAACGGGGGCTGCTGGAGTACCCGAATCAGCGCCAGGCCGTCATAGGGGTTGGCCACCACCTGGAGATACGCCAGGAGGTCGAGGATCTCCCGACGGTCGTAGAAGCCAGTCCCTCCGAAGGTGCGGTAGGGGATCCCCCGGGTGCGCATGGCCTCCTCGTATGCGCGGACGCTGCCTACGCTTCGGAGCAGGATCGCGAAGTGGCCCCACTGGAGCGGGATCGTCTTGCGCTGGCCGTCGGGGTCGACCACGACGGCGGGAGCCCCGCGGCGCGCGAGGATCTCGTCGGCGATCCGCTCGGCCTCGTCCTCCTTCGTGTCACAGCGGAGGACGCGCACGACGGGCCGCGCGGCGTAGGGATCCTCCTCGGCCGGTCCGAGCGCAGCCGAGACGAGCGGCGAGCGATCGCTGTCGGGCGTCTCGGTCTCGGCCAGGAGCGCCTTTGTCGAGACGTCGAGGATCTCCTGGTAGGAGCGGAAGCTCTCGAACAGGTCCAGCACCAGGCAATCCCCGCCCTCAGCCCGAGCCATGTCGGGGAGCTGGCGAATGTTCTGGACTCGGGCGCCGCGGAAGGCGTAGATCGACTGCCGCTCGTCCCCCACCGCCATGAGGTTGCCGTAGGCGGGGCGCGCGAGGAGCCGCAGGACCTCCAACTGGACCCGGTTGGTGTCCTGGAACTCGTCCACCAAGATCACCTTGAACTGCGTACGGACCCTGGCAGCGGCGCTGCTCCGCAAGAAGTCGACAGCGCGGGTTTGCAGGTCAACGAAGTCGAGGAGTGCCTCCTTCTGCTTGAGGGCCTCGTAGCGCGCCTCGACTTCGGGTAGGCAGCGGCCGAAGTACTCATGGGCGGCGCGTTCCTGAGCCAGAGCGTCCTCGTCGAGCTTGAGCTCGGTCGCCAAGGTGGCGAGCCGATTCGCGGCGACGGTCACGATCTCCTCGGCGCCGAGGAGGTTCTCCCTGGCCCGGCCGAGGACCTGGACCGAGTGATCGAAGGCTCGACCGACGCGGTCCACCACCGCGGCGGGGACCGGGTTCCCGGCCTCCTCGGCGGCCAGAGCCTCCTCGGCCAGCTCGCCCTTGAGGAACTCCCGCCGCAGCTCCTGGCACACGTCGGCGGCTTCGACTTCGTCCTGGACCCGGCTGGCCGGCTCGAAGCCCGCCACCAAGGCGTTCTCGCGCAGTAGCCGGAAGCACAGGCCGTGGAAGTTGGTGACCCAGGCCGTTTCCAGAGCCAGGGACGTCTCGAGCCGGCCCGCCTCGAGCAGGCGGCGAGCGAGGCGCTCCTTAAGCTCTCGGGCCGCCTTGCGCGTGAACGTCACCACCAAGACGTCCGGGATCTGGAAGCCGCCTTTTGTGATGAGGTGGAGGTAGCGTTCGACCAGCACGTGGGTCTTGCCCGAGCCGGGCCCCGCGTTGACCAGGACGCACTGGTCGGTCGTGGCCTGGACGATCCGCGCCTGGTTAGGAGTCAGCGACATCGTGCTCCTCCTTCCCGCAGATCGCGCTGTACGAGCAGTAGCCACAGACCCGAGGCGAGGGCGTGATCTCGAACCGAGTTCGATCGGAGGCATGGATCCGCCGCACCTGCTCCTCGATCGCCTCCCATGCATCGTCGAGCTCCGCCGGGGAGATCCAGGCCCAGTCGGTCCACTTGCGGCCGTCTCGCCCGTTGAAGGGATCTCCCTTGGGCGGCTTCTCTTCGGTCACCTGGAGCAGGATCTCGAGCGTCCCTGGCCGCCAATCGCTCGTGTGGCGGAGGAAGATCTTGCCCAGGTAACTGGGCGCGACCCCGAAGTGCTCTAGGTAGGCGCGGTAGTAGGTCACGAGCTGGATCTCGGAGCCCTTCTTGATCCAGCCCTGGAAGGTCAGGCCCCGCGTGGTCGCCCAGCGCATCGTCTTGTAGTCGGCGATCAGCACCTCGTGCGCGTCCGCCAGCTCGGGCGCGTCGGCGCAGACTCGGTCGATCTTGGCGATCATCTCGGCGCCCGCCGCCTGGAAGCGGACGTTGATCTCGCGCCCGGCGACGAAGGGCAGCGGTTCCTCGGCCTGCAGGGCCAGATAGGGATCGACCATGCTCAGCGCGCTGGCCAGGCTGCGGCGGAACTGGAAGGGAGAGCCAAAGCTCTCCTGGTTTGCGACCAGCGCGTCGCTCAGCCGCTGGCGCAGCTCGGCGGCGAGCTCGGCGAGCCGATCGGAGTCCGCCAGCTTGCGCTTATCCGGGTGGTCGTTGTGGAAAGCCTCGAGGGCCTCGTGGACCACCGTCCCGAACACCGCCGGGGCGCCGGACGGGCGCTGCAGGTGCAGGAGCTTCGAGTAGTAGAACTTGCGCGGGCAGTCGCCGAAGTCCCCGAGGCGGCTGGCCGAGAGGACCAAGCCGGAGCTGCCGAGCTCGAGCTCGCGGTCCTTCTCACGCGGGAAGGGTGTCCTCGAGGTCACGAACGCCTGGTCCAGATTCGCGTCGCGGACCTCGGGGCCCTTGAGCGCGCTCTGGACCTTGGCCCGGACCTCGGGGCTTCCTCGTCGGTAGAGGCGCCGGAGGGCCACCTCGAGTTCGTCGACGTTCAGGGCTCCTTCCAGGCTTCCCGCGAGCCCTTCGGTGTCGCAGAACGCGATCGGCGGGTTCTGACTGGCGGCCGCCAGTTCGCCAAGCACCACTGAGACAGCTGCCTTCTCCTCCTGGACCTTCCGCCAGAAGCTCACCTCCCTGCCGCCTAGCACCTGGAGCAGGAAGGGCGAGGGCGAGCTGTCGTCCTCTTCCCCGTCGTAGCGCTTGGCCCAGGATAGGATCAGCCGCTCCTTGGCCCGGGTGATCGCCACGTAGAACAGGCGTTTCTCCTCCTCGTAGTGCTCTTCAGGGCTGAGCTTGCTCGGGTCTCGGAAGGACGGCTGCACGCGCTCGAGCGCGTCGACCGCGATCTCCGAGAGAACAGCCGACGGGCGCGGCGGCGACGGGAAGCGGCCCGCCACAAGGTGCGGGACGAATACGACGTCGAACTCGAGGCCTTTGGCCTGGTGGACCGTCATGACCGAGACGACGTTGGGGGCCTCCAGGAACTCTTCCCCGGGCGCCTCTACCTCGCTCTCGTTGGAGAAGTGCTCCAGTAGCTCGCGGAGGTGCTCGGCGAGGTCCTCGAGCGAGGGAGGGGTGGCGTCCTCGCCCTGAACGGCAATCTCCGTGAAGTCCTCCACCATGGAGTGGAGCTTCTTCACGTTGGCCGCGTGCCGGGCGGCCAACCGGGGGTCCTCTTCCTCGAGCCGGAGGATCCAGGCGATCAGGCCCGTCTGGACCGCGACCGCAGAGATCAGGGCGGGCAGCGCGTCCTGACTGCGGCGAGCTCGGGCCCTCAGGATCAGGAACCGCTGGTGGAAGTCGTAGAAGGCCTGCTTGTCCTCCAGGCTCATGAGTGAATAGAAGTAGGGCGGCCGGACCTTCGCGAACGCGTCCTTCTCGGCCGTAAGCTCCGCCTTGGCTTCGTCAGCGTCGTCTTTGGCAGGCCGGAAGACCTTGAACCGCTCGGGGTCCTCGCGCTCCATGAGGAAGCGCAGGAACCAGAAGTAGCGCCCCGCGTGGCGGTCCCGCCGGACGACCCGGTCGAGGAAGCGCGCGATGGGGAGCTGCGGGAGCCCCGGGATCGGTGAAGCGAGCACTCTGCGCAGTGCCACGTCGCTCCCCTCGTCCACCAGGGCTAGCACGTAGTTGACGAGGAAGGCCACCGCTTCGTTGCGGTAGAAGCCGGCGTTTCCCTGCACCCGGTAGGGCACTCCAAAGCGCTCCAGCTCGTTCTCGATCGTCTTCGTGTCGCGCTTGAGCGAGCGGCACAGCACCGCCATGTCCCGCCACTGGTAGGTCCGGCCGCCGTCGGCCCGGGGAGTGCGCCGCAGCCTGAGGATCTCGCGCACGATCCCGGTCGCTTCCGCCAGGCTGGTTGGGTTGGTCATGACCTGAACGGGAGGTTCCTCGCCGACGCCGTGGTCGTCGTCCTGCCCCGCGGCGGGAAAGACCCGGCGACACAGGGCGACCAAGCCCGGCAGCGAACGGTGATTGCGGCTCAGCGCGCGCTCTAGCGCCTCGGGGAAGGTCTGGCGGAAAGCGCCCAGCACCTCGGCAGGCTGCGCACCACGGAACCCGTAGATGCTCTGGTTGATATCGCCACAGGCCGTGACTCGCCCAGCCAGCGGGCTGCCCCGCGTCAACTCCCCAATGAGCAGTGCCTGGGCCTGGTCCATGTCCTGCAGCTCGTCGACGAGAACGGCGTCGAAGCGGGCCTGCTGCGCTTCTCGGATCTCAGGGCGAGCCAGCAGGTCATTCGCGCAGAGGATCAGGTCGCGGAAGTCGAAGTGCCGCCGGTGCCGGAGCTCTGCCTCGTAGCCCCGGTAGATCCGGGCCAGGTCCTCCAGCAGAGCGTCCGGGCAGTGCACCGAGGCCATCTCCAGCGCCTCGGGCCCGAGGAGGTTCTGCTTCAGCAGCGCCAGGCTGTTGGCCACCTCACCCACGAGTCCGCGGCACTCGCGCGCGGCCATGAGCGCGCTCGAGACGGGCATGCGGTGGAGTACGTCCCGGACGAGGACCCACTCTTTGAACCCCGTTAACAGCCGAAACGACCGGGGCACCCCCGACTCGACGGGATATCGCTTGATCAGGTCGTTGCCGAACGAATGGAAGGTCGAAATCCAGAGCGTCTTGACCGACTCCTGGGTTGCGAGCTCTACGCGGTGCCGCATCTCGGCGGCGGCCTTCTGCGAGAAGGTCAAAACGAGGATCCGCTCGGCTGAGATCCCCTCCTCGACCAGGCTTAGGAACTTGTGGACAAGGGTGCGGGTCTTGCCCGACCCCGGCCCCGCCTGGACCAGGACGGGTCGGTCGCGAATCGCGACGACCTCAGCCTGCTCTGGCGTGAGCTGTCCCATCGGTCCCCCTGGCTACACCCAGCGTGTGCCCACTATGCTACGGCGGTCGGCACGCTGCGTGCCACCGCCTGGAGGGTTCGGCATGGCACCGTCAAAGCCCATCGCGCTCAACCTCGCCACGATTGTGCATCGGCTGCTGACCAACGCACGTGGGTGGGAGGTTCAGGACCTGTGCGACGAGCTGGAGATTGCCGATCGGACCTACCGGAAGTACCGCCAGCTGCTTCAAGAGGAGTTCCTCCCTCTGATCCGGCGGGGCAAGGGCCTGGTGCAGGAAGTGCAGGACGGCTCCACGCGCTACCTGCGCCTCGTCGAGCCTTCACCCAACGGGGAAGAGGTCGCGGGCGTCTTGAACCGTCTCACCGCCCACCACCTCGCTCGTCAGGTGCTCGACTTCATGGGCCAGCCGGAGGGCCGGAGCGCGCTTGACGAGGCCTTCGAGACCTTCTGGTCCCGGACTCGCACCGGCAAGCGGTTTCCGATCTTGGGCAGGATCCAGCGCGACCTAAACCGACTCTTCCACTTCGTGCCCGACGCCCCCAAGGACTACTCCGCGCACGACGAAATCCTGGCCATTGTCCTGGAGAGCCTCGTCCGCTCTCAGCAACTGCGCATGGTGTACGAGTCCGCTGCCCAGGGAGCGAAGGAGCACACCATCGAGCCGCTGACTCTCGCGATGTATCGGAGCGGCCTGCACCTGTTTGGCCGCTATGCGGGACACAAGCGCGTCTACAACTTCGTCGTGGACCGCATCGCAGAAGCGGAGATCCTCGACGTCGCCTTCGACTACCCGTCGACGTCGGCCTACAACCCCGAGCGCTTCACTCAGTCGTCGTTCGGGATCTACTTCCAAGACCGAGCCGGCGGTCGGGGAAAGACCAGCGTCGAGCTCGTCTTCGCCAACAAGCGTTGGCTCAAGCTCTATCTACAGGAGCGCCGTTGGGCGGCGGGGCAGGAATTCAGGGAGCTAAAGGACGGGCGTCTGCGCATGACGTTCTCGACTCCGTCCATGGTCGAGGTCTGGCCCTGGATTCGTCGCTTTGGAGCGGACGTGGAGGTGGTCAGCCCAGTGCAGGTAGCCTCGCGGCGGCGAAACTAGGTTTCAGGCCTCTCCCACGATCGATCCCGTAGCAGGCGCGCGGCGATGTTTCGGATCTCTGGAGCAGGATCCTCAAGCAACTCCCACACTTGATTGGCGCTCGCGACCGGCAACTCTGCACCTCGTGCAAGGATCTCCAGGGCGACTCGCCGGACACCGGACTGGGGACTCTTCAGCAGCTGGACGGGGCTCTGCTCTGCATGAGGTAGGGCTTGCCCCTTCGCAAGTGCTTCCAGAAGCACAGGTGGGAGTTCGCCGGAAACAATCCTATCGACGAGTTCTGTGGCCAGGGATGAGTCACGGCCAGCGAGCTCCGCGAGAGCCTCCCGCGCCGCGCCTTTCACGTCAGACCGGGAGTCAGACAGCATGTCGACAAGATCGGCCGGTTGAAACGCGCCAGCAACCAGCCCGGCACGGACCAGGTCGGGGCGAGGGCTATGCTGAACCACGTAGTCGATGACTTCTGGGGGCTCACTTCCCAACCAGTACTCGAACGCGGAGCGAATGTGCTCCTGGTCGGTAGGCCCCAGTGGGAGGAGCCTCGAGAGCCCTCGAGCAGCACTCGCGGCGACCTTCGTATCTCCGGCCAGCAACCCCCGATGCAGGATCGCTCGAACCCGGTCTTGGTGCGCATCAGCCTCCGGCAGAAGCTCCAACATCGACTCGGTTGGCGGATCTAGCCTGGCTTCGCACCGCTCAAGGATGGCCACAATGGCTGGCTCACCCCAATGGAGGCAGGCGTGAGTTGCCAGCAACAAGCCGAACGACCGGTAGGCACCAAGTTGGGCGCGGACCGCACGGATCCCCTCGTCCTTGCTTCCTGCAGCCAAGAGATGAAGAGCGCAAACAGCAATCACCCGGCTAGGGTGGTGAAGACCACGCGCAAGTAGCTCCGAGGAGGGTCGCAGCTCGGCACTCGCACGATCCCAGTCCAGCTCTTCCGACTCGCCATAGCCCATCCACCAGAGACTGGAACGCCTCTCCCTGTCTTCGGAGACTCCGGCCAACGCGAGCTCGGCTTCACTCCGAAGCGACGATCGGTCCAATCCCATCGCAACAACAGCGCCGCGAATCACTACTTCCAGGATCGGCTTACCCTCGTCGATCCTGATCGCGTCTAGGTCAGAGGCCGCGGCATGCTGGTTCAATCCAATCGAGGTCGCAAGTCTTCTTAGCGTCAAGGGAGAGCGGTCCGGCTCAAGCTCCGGGGCCCTCGGACTGGAAGACGGCCCGGGCCCGCATGCGGCCAAGACGGATTCAAGGAACGCGATTTCCCCCGCTCGGGCGTTGCCAATCATGTTGGGCAAGAAGGCAACCGACTCCGCCAGCTTAGCTGCGTCAATCTTTAGGGGGTCGCCCAGCCCCCGCGCGACAAGCTGGTCGCGGAACTCCCGCGCGAGACCGACTGGAAAGTCCGTCCTCACGCACACGGACCGCAAAACCTTGTTGGCCATCGCGTCTTCTTGCTCGAGGAGCCAGGCGATGGCGGTGCGGGCAAACTCCGTTCGCAACGTCGAAGCTTCCTTCACGCTGTGCTCCGCACGAAAGAGCACTTGCCTACAAACGAAGTCGTCAAGAATCCCTCGTTCCAGAGCATTGCCCAGCTCCTCTGTCTCAAGGTCCTTCGTGACGGCGCGAAGGGTCCAGCCGATCGCCCGAGTCCACTCCTGAGTGTGTGCAGAGAGGCCACGAGCGATCCTTGCGAAGCTAGAGGGTGCCTCTCGAGCAAGACGCACGGCCAGCTCCCCGGCCTCGTAAGCGAGCAGAGGCACTGGGGACTTCATTCGGTCTTCGAGCGCGGACGCTAGCAGATCGGCGCGATCTGGGCTGATTGCCCCAGTCTCCAACTCAGCACGAGCGGCCGTGAGAGCCTCGAGAGACAGGGGACTACTTGGGTCGTCAGATTCAACGAGCGCCTGCACCAAAGGTTCGGCGGCTCCAAGGCCCGCGGCAAGGACCAGCGGCTCCTGCCAACCCGGAACCCGCCCGACCCTCGCGACGTGCTCGACGATCTTCTGAGGCGGTCGACGTCGGAGTGCCCTCGCCGCTGCGAACTCCTGAAACTGCCTATGCACGAAGCACAGCTGGGGTGAGCCCCCCCCCACACGCTCCAAGAGGCCAGCGGCCTCCCAATAGACAACGGCCCGTTCGGCTTCTCTGTGCGCCAACACGGGGTCGCCCCCCAGCGACGCCTCCAGTCTCCTGCCGATCGCACCTACTGCCCCGGAGAGGCCGAGGTCGTCATCGGACTGCAATGCCCAGCCAAGCTCGTCTATCGACGCGTCGAGAACGGAGGCCTCGACGTGCTCTCGAGTTCTCCCCTCGCGAGGTGCAGATCGCAGGAGCTCGAACACCCGGTCGAGCAGCGCCGTGCGGCGCGTCTCCAGTTTCCCTCCACGAACTGCCAGTGCGACTAGAAGCCCAACTGCGAGGGGTGTCTGGGTCCAGTGGTCGTAGCCTCCAGCCTTCTTGAGGTACGCGGACAGCCGAGAGGAGGCTGCGTCGCGGTCACTGGCAGTCAAGCCTTCGACTGCCTCGAGAAACCGACCCGACACGAGCAGGGCGGCCGCGGAGGTCAATGGGTGAAGGCGGAACCGACTCCACTCCGCCAGGGAAGGGTGCTCCTGCAGGCTTCCACGACTCGTCACCAGAACGCGAGCGTCTGGGTGAGAGATGCTCCAGGTCGCCAACGCAGCGGCGACCGTGGCGCTGCCGTGCCCACACTCGTCGAGTCCGTCTGCAAGGAGATACAGGGAGCGCCCAAGGAACTCTCGGACATCAGCCTCACCGAGCGGGGACCCGTCAGCGGCGGTTTCAGCCAATGCGCGATCAATCGACCCCGTTGCCTGGAGACGCCTAAGGAGCAGAGGCAACCGGAGCCGAAGAGCGAGGTCTCCATGCTTCGCCAGAGTGTTCGCGAGTTGGGTGACCAAAGTGCTCTTGCCTGCTCCAGCAGCGCCTTGCACGAGGAGGCAGCGAGTCCGGGATAGCACATCGATCGCAGGCTCTGGGCGAGGCTCGCGGCGATCGTTCTGGTGGGGCGCGGCCAGGTACCGCTCAAATGTCTCCCCTGTCGGCAGAGAGACACCCAGGCCGGGCACGGTGACACGCGCTGTGCTCCGCGCGAGCCACGCCAGATAGACGCGAACCTTCTCGCCGACCTCGACTCCTCGCAGGAGGCTGACTCCTGGCGCTTGGGAGTTTGGATCCGCCGACGGCCTTCCTGCGCCCGGGTACTGAATCTCCTCCACTACCACGCGGTGGACGGACTCAATCCTCTCGAGGCTCTCCGCATGCAAATGCGCGAGGAGCTTGCGAATGGTGATGATGTCTGTCTCAGGGGAGAAGGAGAGACCAACGGCCTGGAGTCCGGTCAAGTCGAGGTCTTTGTAGCCTTGCTCCCGCCGTCCAAGGACGAGGATCCTGAGACGCGAGTAGTCCTCGTGCAACCTGTGGTCAAGGAACTTTCCCAGCGTCGCCTGGATCTTAGGCTTTCCGGTCTGCGCTGTGATTTGGAAGCACTCTCGCTTCCTCCGGTCACCCAGGTCGATGGCAGGGTGGTTCGGCGCGACCCGATTGAGGTTCTCCAACTCAAGGTCGAAGACGGCGTTCAGGAGGCGAGCGAAGAAATCCTCGGAGGTGACGGCTAGGTCGTGCAGGTTGAGAGCGCTTGAGTTCTCGACGGTTGTCTGCAGGAAGCTGAGCCCCTGGCCGATCTCCTCTAAGAGGTTCTTCCGCTTTAGGGCCATTGGCGCTGCCCTTGTCCGCTGCTTCTTCGACTCAGTCTAATAGACGAGCCGCCAGCGGCGGACGCCCTCGTACCAGGCCATCTGCCGGACGTCGGGTGCGCTTGCATTCACCCGGAACGCGGCAGCCACCGGTCCGTGGTTCCAGCTGTCCCCCCAGCGCACGTTGAGAACGACAATCCAGTCCAGGTGGTCGTACTCGTGAGGGTGGTCCGCGAGAAGGGGACCCAAGACGTGCGGGACCGCCTCGATCGGAGCGGACCACGTCGGCGTCCAGACAACGGCCACGCGGACGTCCACTTCGTGGCCCTCGAGCTGCGCCCGTGCGTTGCGAACCCGTGCGAGTGCCCGTCGGAAGTCCTCTTGAGGGGTCGCTTCAGGCGCCTCGACCCACCAGGTAATGCCGCTGTCCATGGAATCGCGCGGAGAGAGGATCTCGAACTGCCCAAGGTCCATCGGCGCCTCTCTCGTGCCGAGCACGAGGCGCGGGCCGCGCGAGGCATACCAGTCGCGGAAAAACTCAAGCAGAGGGTCCGCGTAGACGCGCTCGAACCGCTCAGGATCCGTGTCGCGAAGAAGGGCCATGAGCTTCCGAGAAGGTAGGAAGCGGAGCTGGTGCGGCATGGGCCGCGGAGGGGGGGGCGTCGTGTAGACACCCGGCTCACGGTCGCCTGGTGTGAGCGCCCTGCTCAAGGACTCGAGGTTCCTCGCGTAGAGGGACCGGCTCAGCACCTTGGCCTCGACGGCGACCCGAACGCCCACCTCTGACAGCTCGAAGTCAGCCGACTTGCCAACTCCTTCCGCGATCCGAGTGGCAGCTACCCGCTCTCGGAGCATTCCGGCCCAGAGTGCGACCTCGAACCGAGCCTGCAGGTGTTGCTGCGGGCTCCTGAGGCGCTTGACGAGGGGCTTGTGGTCCTCCCAGCCTGCGCACTCGCCCAGGTCGGCTCCCAGGAAGAGGAGCGGGGCCGCGGCGACTTGGATCCACCCACTTCGCATCAGCAGGGGGTAGATCAACCTCATCTCCGCTGTCGGTTCCCCCTTGCTGCGCCGCATGACCCGGCGACAGACCGACACCGGAAACAGCCGTTCAAGCTGCCGAACCGCCCGCTCAACGTCGATCCCGAGCCCATGCGCTGGCGAGTCGGCACGGAGCCACGGGCTGCCCTGCGCCCAGTTAGGATGAAGGTCCTGCAGGAAATGTGCGCCGACCCCGGTCATGCACTGCAGACTATCGGTAGCCGCTGACCTGTCGGCCAACTGGCCCAGGCGTTGGCACGAAGCGTGCCGCAGGCTCTGTATGCTCTCGTAAGGGCAGGCTCCGCCGTGGCCTAGTGGTGAAAGGAGTTGCGAGAGCGTAAGCTCGGCCTCCATTGCCATGCTGGCTTGTTTCCGGACTTTCGAGGGTGTCGAAATCGCATGGGCAGCACGTCCTCGCGCTGGAACACGATCACCGAGTCTCAGTTCCCTTGGGAGCAAGAGGCGCTGCAGTTCATCCGTGAGCGGTTGCCGGACTGCGAGCCCTACCGTGCCTGGGCGAACTTCGAGTTCATCGGTGACGACGGGTCGGTCAACGAGGTTGATCTCCTTGTCCTGACCCCCAAGGGGTTCTTCTTCATCGAGATCAAGAGCTGGCCTGGCGAGATCTCGGGCGACGCTGGGACCTGGAGCTGGCGGAACCCTGAGGGGCGGGTCAAGGTCGTCGACAACCCGCTCTTGCTCGCGAACCGCAAGGTCAAGAAGCTGAAGAGCCTTCTCCAACGGCAGAAGGCCGTCCGCAACGAGCGGCTCCCGTTTCTCAAGGCGCTGATCTTCCTCTCGGCGCCCGACGTCAAGATCAAGCTGCCAGAGCATGCCCTCCACGGCGTGTGCCGCCGCGACGCGGACGCTCACCCGGCGGCCAAGCAGGGTCGCATCCCGGGAATCGTCCACGCGCTCAAGTTTGTCAGCCCCGAGGAATACCAGCGGCGGGGTTACACCCCGATCAATGCCCCGCAGGCCAAGGCGATCAGCCGGGCGATGGAGCAGGCCGGGATCCGCCGCTCCGCGCGAGCCCTGCGCGTGGGGGACTACGTGCTCGAGAAGCTCCTCTACGAGGGGCCCGGCTACCAGGACTTCGAGGCGGCCCACACCAGCCTGAAGAAGACCAAGCGACGGATCCGTGTGTTCGGGGTCGGCCGCTCGGGGGTCACCGAGGGAAAGGCCACGATCTCGCGAGCCGCCCAACGGGAGTTTGCCTCGTTGGAGGGGGTGGAGCACCCCGGGATCCTCAAGGCCGTCGGCTACACCGAGGCCGAGCTCGGCCCGGCGCTGATCTTCGAGCACGACCCTGACGCGGTTCGCCTGGACCACTACCTCGAGGGCAAGGGGGCGAACCTGGGCGTCGACCGCCGGCTGGAGATCCTCCGCCAGCTCGCGGAGGCAGTGGCCTATGCGCACGAGAACAAGCTGGTCCACCGCGCCCTCAGCCCTCAAAGCGTGCTCGTCCGCGACGCCGACAGCGACTCGCCGCGCCTGCAGATCTTCAACTGGCAGGCCGCTACCCGCGAGCGGGCTAGCAAGCAGGGATCGGGCTCGCATTCCCGCGGGTTCACGGGGACCTCGCATCCCGACGAGCTGATCGAGGAGCGCGCCATGGTCTACATGGCGCCCGAGGCGCACGCTGGCCCCCACGCCTGCAACGAGGGCGCCGACGTCTTCTCCCTGGGCGCGATCGCCTACCGCCTGTTCACGGGCCAGGCGCCGGCCGCCAACGCCCTGGAGCTTTACGCCAAGCTTCGCGGCGGCAACGGCGAGAACGAGCCCCGCGGGCTCCAGCTCACCGAGACGGCCGACGGCGTAGTCCCGAGCCTGGTTGACTTGGTCCAGTGGGCCACCGATCCGCGCCTCACGGTCCGTCTAGACTCCGTGAAGGACTTCCTTGACTGCCTGGAGGCCGCCGAGGACGAGCTAACCAGCCCGGCGCCCGAAGACGAGGTCAATCCGCTCGAGGCCCGCAAGGGCGACCTCCTGCCGGGGGGCTTCACGGTCCTGAAGAACCTGGGCACGGGCTCGACCGCGCGCGTGTTCCTTGTCGAGCGCGACGGGCAGCAGCACGTGCTCAAGCTGGCCCTCTCGCCAGAGCAGAACGACCGCCTGCGCGACGAGAGCGAAGTGCTCCAGAAGCTGCGCCACCCGCGGATCGTGGCCCTCCACGAGGTCACCGATATCGGGGACCGGGTCGGGCTGCTGCTGGAGTCGGGCGGCCCGCTCACGCTGCGCGATCGCCTCCGCCGCGACGGGCGCCTCAGCCGGGACCTGCTCGAGCGTTTCGGCGACGACCTCCTCGACGCCGTGGATTTCCTCGAGCAGGAGGGCATTCCGCACCGCGACCTCAAGCCCGAGAACCTCGGCGTAGCTCCCCGCGAGCAAAAGTCCCTCCGCCTCGTCCTGTTCGATTTCTCGCTCTCCCGGGCCCCCCTCGAGCAGATCCGCGTCGGGACCCCGGGCTACCTCGACCCCTTCCTCCCCCTCCGCCCCGCCAAGCGCTGGGACGTCCACGCCGAGCGCTTCGCCGCCGCCGTCGTCCTCTACGAAATGGCCACGGGAACGCTGCCGATCTGGGGCGACGGTCAGAGCGACCCGGCCCTAATCGACAACGAGGTCACGATCGAGAGCGATCTCTTCTCAGCGCCCCTGCGCGCGGGGCTGACTACCTTCTTCCGCAAGGCGCTGAGCCGCGACTTCCGCGAGCGCTTCGACAACGCCCTCGAACTGCGGCGCGCTTGGAAGGAAGCCTTCCAGGAGGCCAGCGCCGAGGGCGAGCCCCTGACGGGCGTCGACGCCGCCACGCTCCAGGCGGCCCTGGACGGTGCCACCCGGGACACGCCGCTGACGGCTCTGCCGCTCGGTTCCCGCGTCCAGGAGGCCTTCGAGCGCGTCAACGTGGTCACGATCAGCGAGGCCCTCGCGGTCCGCGCCTCTCGCCTGGCGAGCATGCGTGGCGTCGGCCACAAGACGCGTCGCGAGGTCCTGGAGGTGATCCACCTTCTCGGCGAGGCCTTCCCCGAGGCCGAGCCGCCTCCGGGTCCGCCCACCCCCGCGCCGGACACCGACACCCAGGCCGAAGGGCCTGACTCGCTTCCGCTCGACCAGTTGGCGGCACGGCTGCTCCCCCGCGGCAAGAAGAAGTCCGACGTCCGGGCTCGCGAGGCCCTCCAGTTCCACCTCGGCCTCGACGACCTCCCGGAGCCGCCCACCGGCCCCTGGCCCGGCCAGGCGGAGGTTGCCAAGGCGGTGGGCGTCACTCGGGGCCGGATCTCTCAGATCCTCAATGCCGCCCGCAAGCGCTGGGCGAAGCTCAAGAGCCTGACGGCCCTCCGCGAGACGTTCGTGGAGCTGCTGGAGGGCCAGGGTGGAATCGCCACCCTCACCGAGCTCGAGCGGGCCCTCCTCGCGCTGCGTGGCGAGGAGGCGCCCGAGGCGACCCGGATCCCTTCGGCCCGTGCTGTGGCCCGTGCGGTGCTCGAGACGGAGCGGCTCCGCAAGGACCAGCGCTGGGCGGTCCGTCGCTCGGGGCTGGTGCTGCTCGTGGCGCACGACGGAGACGTCGAGGCCCAAGCCGCGCTGGACTACGCCGAACGCCTGGGCAGGGTCGCCGACCGAATCGCCAACGCCGACCCGCTCCCCTCTCCCGCTCGCGTCGAGGCTGAGCTGCGAGCCGTGAACGGGCCTGACGGGCTCAACGCGCTCAGCCCGGAGCGGCTCGTCCGCCTCTCGGCAGCGGCTTCCCGCACCGCTGCGTCGTCGAGCCGGCTCGAGCTCTACCCGCGCAACCTGCCGGCGGAGCGCGCCCTCAACCTCGCCCGCGGCGCGCTCCTGGGCGCCAAGTCGCTCACCGAAGAGGACGTGCGCCAGCGGATCGCAGCTCGCTACCCGGAAGCGGAGCCCCTCCCGCCCCGGCCAAGTCTCGACCACCTGCTCGAGCAAGCGGGCCTGGATCTCGGCTGGAGCTCCGACCACGGCAAGTATCAGCTGCGCACACAGCTCACGGTCGGGCTCAGCTCGCGCTCCTCCCTCCAGCCACGCCTCGGCACGGCCCTCGACGCGCCCGTCCAACTCACCCCCGAGGTCGCCGACGCCCGCCAGCTCGAGGAGCGGCTCCACCGCGCCGCCGAAGAGGGCGCCTTCCTCGTCCTAGCTGTGGAGCCCCGCCAGCTCTCCCGTGCCCGCGAGGAGCTCCTCCGTTTTCAGGTGAGCGAGCTCAGCCTCGAGGCCGCGCTTCTGCGGCACCTCCGCACCGTGGCCGAGGAGAAGAAGGTCAGCTGGAAGACCGTCCTTGCGGCTGACGCCGCTGGACCCGATGGCAAGCGTTGGCCGAAGCTGCTCAAGCTGGTCGGCTGGGCCCTCGACGGGCTTCAGGCCGAGCTCCTCGCCACCGACGGTGTTGTTCTGCTCACCGAGCCTGGCCTGCTGGCTCGTTACGACCGCCTCGACACCCTCGAGTCCCTCAGAGACGCCCTCAGCGCCCGCACCGGGACTGGGGAGACCCGCTTGCACGGGCTGTGGTTGCTCCTCCCCCAGGACGCCCAGCACCCCCTTCCCGTCCTCGACGGCAAGGCCGTTCCCGTCATCACCGGCGCCCAGTGGACGCGGCTACCCGCGTCGTGGCTGTTGAATGTGCACCGTGCCGGCTCCACAGCCGCAAGCCCTGCCCAGGAGTCCCGTCCGTGATCGATCGCCAGGCCCTGCTCTCGGACTTGCAGAAGCAGGTCAAGCTTCTCGAGGCGTCGCTACGCGAGCGCCTCGAGGAGGTCCCGGCCCTGGTCGAGGCTCTGGAAGCCGAGCACGCGATCGAGAAGAGGGAGGGACGGACCGGCGACCCTTACACAACCTGGCTCGACCTGCGCCTTGACCAGGTCGCCTCCTCGTGGGTCCTTGCCACCGTGTTCGCTCGGTTCCTCGAAGACAACAAGCTCGTCTCCCCGCCGCGCCTGTCCGGCCCTGGCGACGCCCTGGCTCGCGCCCGCGATGAGGAGATCGTTTTCTTCCGCGAGAACCCTGAGCTCAGCCACCGCGAGCTGCTTGAGGACGTGTTCCACCGCCTAGCGGAGCTTCCCGCCCTGGATCGGCTGCTGAGTGAAGGACACAACCCGCTTTGGCTGCTGCCGCCTACGGCCGATGGGGCCAAGGCCTTGCTCGAGTTCTGGCGCAAGCTCGACCCGGACTCGGGGAAGCTGATCCACGACTTCACCGACTCCGAGTGGGACACGCGCTTCCTAGGCGACCTGTACCAGGATCTCTCGCAGTTGGCTCGCAAGCGCTACGCGCTGCTGCAGACCCCGGAGTTCGTTGAATCATTCATCCTCGACCGCACTCTCGAACCAGCACTAGAAGTCTTCGGGCTTGAACAGACTCGCCTGATCGACCCAGCTTGCGGCAGCGGCCACTTCCTCTTGGGCGCCTTCGAGCGGCTGTTCGTCCGCTGGATCCAACATAAGCCCGGCACCAACCCTCAGGCCCTCGCCCAGCGAGCCCTCGACGGGGTGGCTGGAGTTGATCTCAACCCCTTCGCCATCGCAATTGCCCGTTTCCGCCTACTGCTTGCGGCCCTACGCGCCTGCGGGATCACGCAGCTCAGTCAGGCGCCCGGTTTCACACTTCAACTCGCGGTCGGTGACTCACTCCTCCATGGGCCGCCCCCAAGCGATCAGCACGCGCTCAACCTCTATCTGGACGGGATGTCACCGCTCGGGCACCTGACCCCCGTCGAGGATCCTGAAGTGCTGCGTCGCCTCCTGGGGCGCAACTACCAAGTTGTGGTCGCGAACCCGCCATACATCACTCCCAAGGACAAGGCGCTCAACAAGGCGTATCGCAAGCTCTTTGGCGCCTGCCACATGAAATACTCGCTGGCAGTCCCCTTCAAGGAGCGCTGCTTTTCCCTCGCCGCCTCTTCCGACCAGGACGCTCCCGCCCGAGCGGGCTTCGTGGGGCTCATTACGGCCAACTCGTTCATGAAGCGCGAGTTCGGCAAGAAGCTCATCGAGGAGTTCTTACCCCGTTGGGACTTGACCCACGTCACCGATACGTCGGGCGCCTACATCCCTGGTCATGGCACGCCTACGGTGATCCTCTTAGGTCGCAGCCGCACCCCCACTGCTCCCACCATCCGTGCGGTTCGCGGCATCCGTGGAGAGCCGAGCACCCCCAGTGACCCAGCCCACGGCCAAGTTTGGTCGGCGATCGTCGACCAGATAGACCGCCCGGGCTCGGAGAGCGACTTCGTTAGCGTCGATGATGTCGAGCGCGCTGTGTTCCACAAGCACCCTTGGAGCCTAGGGGGGGGCGGCGCCGCGGAGCTCAAGGCGCGCCTGGAGGCGGGGTGCGACGAAACTCTGAGCGATCGAATCTCTTCCATCGGGTTCATGGCGATCACTGCTGAGGACGACTTCTTTGTCGTGCCGAGTCGGCTCGCGAAACGCGAGGCTCTGCCTCATCGGCCGTTCGTCGTGGGTGACTGCGTAAGAGACTGGGCTATTGCGACCGACGATGCGGTGATCTACCCGTACGTGCAGGACGACAATGGTGTGCGCGGAGCACCGCTACCGATATCTCCACGATTGGACCAGTTGCTCTGGCGCCATCGCACTGGTCTCAAAGCCCGAAAGATGTTCGGCAAGACGGCTGAGGAACACGGCAAGCTTTGGTACGAGTTTCTGCAGTTCATTGGCGAGCGTGTTACCGCTCGCCGCCTGATCGCCTTCGCCTTCGTCGCCACGCACAACCATTTCGTCCTCGATCGTGGCGGCAGGGTGTTCAAGCAGACTGCGCCGGTCATTAAGCTCGGGTCCGACGCCAGCGAGGACGACCACATCGCGCTCCTGGGCCAGCTGAACAGCTCGGTCGCCTGTTTCTGGATGAAACAGACGTTCTTTAATCGCGGCGATTCGACCGACCAGCACGGTGCACGAACGACCGGTGAGGCGGAGTTTGACTCCTATGAGCATGACGGCACGAAACTCGCGACGCTCCCGCTATCAAGAGAGTCTCCGCTCGACCTGTCCTCACGGCTGGACGACACAGCGTCAAGACTCTCGAAGTTGACTCTGTCAAGCCCTATCGACCTTGCCTCTCGAGAACAGGAGATACGACGGCTCCAGTTCCACATGATCGCGGTCCAGGAGGAACTCGATTGGCGGGGGTATGGGATCCAGGGCCTCCTCGAAGAAGAGCTCTGCGCTCCTAGTCTTGACTCCCTCCCGGAAGTGCGTCCAGGCGAACGAGCTTTCGAGATCGCGTTGGCACGCCGACAGGCGGCCGGCGAAGTGAAAACGAAGTGGTTCGCTCGCCACGGCTCGACTCCAACCACCGAGATTCCGAACCATTGGCCCGAAGACTACCGGGCGCTCGTCGAGCGCCGGCTCAACGCCATGGAAGAGAACAAGAGCATCCGTCTCATCGAGCGGCCCGAGTACAAACGCCGCTGGAACACCGAGTCCTTCCAGAAGCGACTCGAGCGGTCCTGCCGAGATTGGCTCCTCGACCGGCTGGAGGAACCGGCTCTGTGGCCCGAGCCCTTTGCGCTCCAAAGCGCAGCCCAACTAGCTGACCGACTCCACAGGAACACTGAGTTTAACCAGGTCGCCGCTCTCTACCGGGGACACGAAGGAGTAGACCTCGTCGCCCTCATAAGCGAGCTGTGCCTGGCCGAGGCCGTCCCTCCCCAGAAGGCCCTCCGCTACAAGCAGTCCGGCCTGCGTAAGCGAGCCGCCTGGGCTGAGACCTGGCGGCTCCAGCGACTCGAAGACGCTGTCGACGCTCGAACAGCCCTCCCCAAAGACCACCCCGAGCGGCTGTCTCCCGAGCAGTCCGCGGAGGAGAAGCGCCGTCGGATTGGCCCGATCCCGACCCCGCCCAAGTACAAGTCGTCTGATTTCCGCCAGTCCGTCTACTGGCGTCAGCGCGGCAAGCTCGACGTCCCCAAGGAGCGCTTCAGCCACTTCTCTGGGGCGGAGCGCGATCAGGACCCGACCCCCGTCTTCGGCTGGGCTGGTTGGGACCACCTTCAGCAGGCCCAGGCGATCGCCGCCTACTACCTCGAGCGCAAGGATCAGGACGGCTGGCCTCCCAAGCGCCTGACTCCGCTCCTCGTTGCCCTCCACGAGCTCCTGCCATGGCTTGACCAGTGGCATAACGATTTCGACCCCACCTACGGAACCGGTCTCGGCGACTACTTCCGCAGCTTCGTGGAAGAGGAAGCCCGCGCCCTCGAGCTAACCCCCGACAACCTCGCCTCCTGGGAACCTCCCAAGGAATTGCTCAAGAAGAAGCGCAGCAAGAAGCGGAAGACAAAGAAGAAGTCCACCGGCAAGCAGCGCACCTCCAAGAAGGGTTCATGACCACGCTGATCAAGGACCTCATCAACATCCCCGAGAAGGTGCACAAGGGCGACTTCGTCCTGCGCCTGACTGAGGGGATCACCGACGACCACGCGAAGGCGACTCTCGACAACTACGTCGTCACGCCTCAGCTCGTCGAGTGCTTCGACGAGGCGCTGCATCTAGTAAAGGGCGCCGTCGACCAGAACAGCAGCAAGTCGACCTACCTGCACGGGAGCTTCGGCTGCGGCAAGAGCCACTTCATGGCTGTGCTGCACCTACTCCTCCGCGGCCACCCTGCTGCCCGGTCGGTCGCAGAGCTGCAGCCGCTGCTGACCAAGCACCAGAGCTGGATCGAGGGCAAACGTTTCCTCCTCGCGCCGTATCACATGATCGGTGCCAAGAGTATGGAGTCTGCCATTCTTGGCGGCTACGTCGATTACGTGCGCCGGATCCACCCCAAGGCGCCTCTGCCCGCGGTCTATCAGTCGGACGACCTGCTCGAGAACGCTCAGACCGCCCGCTCGAACATGGGCGATGAGACCTTCTTCCGCGTCCTCAACAGCGGTGCCCAAGGTGAGGACTCGGACGACGAGGACGACGACTGGGGCGAACTCGATACGACCTGGGACGCCGAGAGCTTTGAAACCGCGCTCAAGGCAGCCCCCCGCTCCGACCAGCGCGCAAGCCTGGTCAGCGACCTGGTCCAGACCCACTTCCCGGCCTACCAGCGCCTGGCGGCCGAGGGCGAGCACCTTGTCACCCTCGACGACGGGCTCTCGGCGATCGCCAAGCACGCTAAGGCGCTCGGCTATGACGCGGTGATCCTGTTCCTGGACGAGCTGATCCTGTGGCTCGCCAGCCACATGGGCGACCAGGCCTTCGTGACGCGCGAAGGCCAGAAGGTCGCCAAGCTGGTCGAGGCCACCACCGCCGACCGGCCGATCCCGATCGTGAGCCTGATCGCTCGTCAGCGCGACCTGCGCGAGCTGGTGGGCGACCACGTGCCGGGCGCCGAACACCTCAGCTTCGCGGACGTCCTCCAGTGGTGGGAGGGCCGCTTCGGCCGAATCAACCTCGAGGACCGCAACCTCCCCGAGATCGCGCAGAAGCGACTTCTCAAACCCAAGAGCACCGCGGCCCGCCAGCAGATCGAGGAGGACTTCGAGAAGACCACTCGCGTGCGGGAAGACGTCATGGACGTCCTCCTCACCAGCCAGGCCGACCGCGACCTGTTCAGGAAGGTCTACCCCTTCTCGCCCGCTTTCGTGCAGACCCTGGTCGCCGTCTCCTCCGCGCTCCAGCGCGAGCGGACTGCGATCAAGATGCTCGTCATGTATCTGTCCCAGAACCGCGAGACCCTCGCGCTGGGGCACCTGGTCCCGGTGGGCGACCTGTTCGACCTGATCAGTGAGGGCGACGAGCCGTTCTCGGCCGATATGGCGATCCACTTCAAGAACGCCAAGGACCTCTATCACCGCAAGCTCCTGCCACTGCTTGAGAAGGAGCACGATCTGCGCTGGGAGCAAGTGCGTAAGGCTGGGGCGGAAGATGCCAAGGCCCGGGCCTTCCTCGCCGACGCTCGCCTACTCAAGACCCTACTCTTGGCGGCCCTCGTGCCTGAGGTCGAAACGCTCAAGAACCTGACGGCTCCGAAGCTGGCCGCGCTCAACCACGGCACGATCCGCTCCCCCATTCCTGGCCGCGAGGCCCAGATCGTGCTCTCGAAGTTGCGCAAGTGGGCAGGCCAGGTAGGCGAAATCCGGCCTACAGGCCCCGACACCAACCCCACCTTCTCGGTCCAGGTTTCGGGCGTGGAGACCGAGTCGATCCTCGAGAAGGCCAAGGTCCACGACAACCGCGGCAACAAGCGGCGCAAGATCCAGGAGCTGATCTTTGGGCAGCTCGGCCTCTCTAGCAACGAGCTGTTCGTCCGCCACTCCTTCACCTGGCGGGGGACGGCCCGCGAGGTCGACGTCCTGTTCGGCAACGTGCGTGAGCTCCCCTTCGAGTCGCTGCGGGCCCAGGAACCGACCTGGAAGCTGGTGATCGACTTCCCCTTCGACGACGCCGGCAAGACGCCCCTCGACGACGTCAACCACCTGCGCCAGTTCGAGGAGCAGTCCGATCGGAGCCACACCCTCTGCTGGCTGCCTGCCTTCTTTAGCCTGGAGTCACAGAAGGACCTGGGCACGCTGGTGATCCTCGACCACATTCTGGCCGGCGAGCGCTTCAGCCAGTACGCGAGCCACCTCTCGCCCACCGACCGGGCCTCGGCCAAGCTCCTGCTCGAGAACCGCCAGAGCCAGCTCCGCCAGCACCTGATCAACGTGCTTGAGGGCGCCTATGGGATCGCCAGCCCGCTCCAGGACAGCCTGGACACCGCGCACACGCTGGAGACCCACGTTTACTCCCTAGATCCCTCCTTCGCGCCCCGTCCGCCCGTCGGCGCGAACCTCAACCAGGCGCTGAGGCACCTCCTCGACCAGGCCCTCAAGCACCAGTTCCGCAAGCACCCCGACTTCAGCGCCGAAAAGGACCCCGAGGACGCGGTCCGCAAGAGCCAGGTAAAGAAGGTGGCCGACGAGCTGATCCGAGTCGTCCAGGAGGGCGACCGCGATCGCGCCGACGTAGACAAGCCGTTGCGCCCCCTCCTGCGGCGGATCGCCCAGCCCCTGGGGCTCGGGACCATGCACGAGAGCGCGTTCCAACTCAGCCACTCCTGGCGGCAGCACTTCGACAAGTGCCACGCTCGCGACAAGGGAGCGCTCTCGGTCGAGAAGCTCCGCGCCTGGACTGACGACCCCGATCCCCGAGGCCTCCCCGACTGGGCTCAGGATCTGTTGATCCTGGTGTTTGCCGCCCAGACCCAGCGCACCTTCGAGCAGCACGGCGCCCCGGTCGAGGGCGCGCTGGGCAAGCTCGAGGACGACTTCGTGCTCAAGGAGCAGCGGCTGCCCACGGCGGACACTTGGAAGTCGGCTTGCGACCGCGCCAGCCGGCTTCTGGGGCTGGCGCCCTCGCCACTCCTCAACGCCAGCAACGTTGCCAAGCTGAGCTCCGACCTGGTCGAGTCGCTGCGTCCGCTCCGCGATCCCGCGCGCCAGCTCACGCGGCAGCTCAAGGACCTCTGCAAGGAGTTCGACCTGCCCACCGACTCCACGGCCCGCTACCAGACGGCCCTAGCCGGGCAGCGGGTCTGCGAGGAGGTGCTCTCGGCCGCCGAGGGCGACCGGCTCGACACCTTCGCGGGGGTCGAGTCCGAGGCCACTCCAGAGGCGGTGGGCACAAGCCTCAAGCAGGCTGACAAGGTTGCCAAGGCGATCGAGAACACAAAGTGGGCCCTCCTGGAGGCCGTGTTCGCGCTCCAGGACGACCGCCAGGAGAAGGGAGCGGCGATCCGCACCCGCCTGGGCGAGGCGATCGCCCATGACGAGCTCGCCAAGCCCCTGGGCCCTGCACTGCGGGACGCCGAGACGGAGGCCGTGGCGCTGCTAGCCGTTGCTCGTCCCACCCCGCCGCTTCCCCCGGTTGACCCGCCTCCGCCGCCGATCCAGCCGCCGCCTCCCCCCAAACCCGGGCGCCGGCGGGTCTCCAGCGGCGAGCGGAACGACCTCAGCGCCGCCGACGCACAGGCGCTGTTCAAGAAGCTCGAGGCTGAGCTGAACGAGGACGGCTCGCGCCGGATCCGCCTGAGCTGGGAGATCGAGGGCGACGAGTGAACGCCTTGGCCCCCACCCTCACCCAGCTTCGCGCGCGCGTCCGCTCTGTCCTGCGCAAGATCCCCGACGCTCGCTTCATTGGGCTGCGGGCCGTGCCCGAGTGGGAGGGCCCGCCCACGATCGACGTGGACGGACACCAGGTTCCCGTCGTGCCCTGCCCCTCGCACCTGGCCTTGTGCGAGGCCCTGGTCGAGCACGCCGACGCCCGGGGTCCGGTGGCCCTGATCGTCGACCGCGACGAGTCGGAACTCGGCCTGGACGTCCTGACCCGCCTGGTCAAGCACCGCCTGCTCGACCTGGATCCGTGGCGCCTCGTGCTCGACCTGTTCCAGGCCCGCGAGTGGGACCGCCAGCTCGGCAAGGCCCGCTGGCTCGCGGAGGCCCTGATCGAGGCCGCTCCGGACGCCGGCTACCCGCCCGTTCCGACGGGCGTCCTCGACGCCGACACGGTGTGGCGCCACGTTCTGACCAGTCGCTTCCGCTTCACTGAAGTCGCGCCGGGTCTCTCGGCGCTCCTGGTGTGGGCCCAGGACCCGACCCGAGGCGGGCGCCTGCCCGGGGAGCCGCCCGAGGTCGTTCAGGCTCTGGCCAATCGCCTCGAACCATCCGCGGGCCTGGCCACGTCCCTGATCCTGGCCGCCACGGCGGCCGGGCACGGGGCCGAGACAGTCGCGCTAGGCCTGGTGTGCACCGTCCTCACCCACCCGGCACGCGATCACGAGCCGGACCTGCGAGCCGCCATGGTCCGCCTGGAGCCCAAGCTGGTGGGCCGAACGCCCTCGCTCGAGGAGGCCCGTGCCTGGGCCCAGGCGGCTGAGGCCCTAGCCCGCCACGAGCTGAGGCGCGGCTCGACCCTGGGTCGCGCATGGTTCAACCAGGCCGAGGCCCTACTAGGCGAGCTGCGGGTGGAGGCCTTCGCCCACCTGAGCGATCTCTTGCCTGCTGGCCGCGCACAGCGCATTGCCCACTGGGGCCGGCTGCTGGACGACGCCCTGGGCAAGAAGCTCATGCGAGTGGGGCCGGAGCTCGAGGCCGCGGCCCTAGCCGTGGGCGATCATGCGCTCTCGCCCGAGGAGGACGGCCGCGGCGGTGTGCTCATGGCCCTCCGCCTGGCCCGCTGGCTCGAAGCCCGGGAGAAGGAGGGCGACACTCCTGCCGCAGACTTCCAGCAGGCCGCCCGCGCCTACGCGCAGGAGGGCGGCTTCGTCGATCGCGCTCGGGCGGGTGTCCGGGACCAGGGCCACGTGGACGCCCTCCGTCGCCCCTACACGACGCTCCTGGAACGGGTCGAGACCCTTCGCACCGCCGAGAGCCGCCGCTTCGGCGAGCTCCTCGCTTCGTGGGCCGAGGTCCCGCCCAACCAGGCGGGCCTCCTCGTGGTCGAGCGCCTCCTGGACGCCGTCGTGGCGCCGCTAGCCAAGGACGCCCGAGTGCTCCTGGCCGTCTTGGACGGCATGTCCTACGCGGTCTATCGCGAGCTGCAGGAGAGCCTGGCCCGCCACCACTGGATAGAGCTCGAGCCCGAGGAGCGGGCACCGCGCGGCCCGGTAATCGCTGCCTTCCCCACGATCACCACGATCTCTCGCTCGAGCCTGTTCTGCGGCAAGCTCGCCAAGGGGACTGGCGGAGTCGAGCAGAAGGGGTTCGCCCAGCACACGGGACTGGTGGCGGCCTCCAAGGCGAAGAAGCCCCCGGTCCTGTTCCTCAAGGGCGCAAAGAAGGGGAGCAAAGACGTTCCCCTCGTCGACCCCCGCGGGCTCGGCCTCTCCAAGCAGGTCAGCGACGCTCTCCACGACCCCCAGCAGCAGGTCGTGGGCCTGGTCGTCAACGCCGTCGACGATCACCTCTCTAAGGGCGACCAGGCCTTCCCACCCTCCACGGTCGAGACGATCAAGCCCCTCGAGGACCTCCTCCAGGCCGCCCGCGCTTCGGGGCGAGTGGTGATCCTCACCAGCGACCACGGCCACATTCTCGACTGGGGCATGGAGTACCAGCGCGACGCCACCGGTGGCGAGCGCTTTCGCGCCAACGACGGCAATCCGGCCGACGACGAGGTCGTCGTCCGCGGCCCTCGCGTCGCCGAGTCCATGGGCGGCGAGGTGATCCTGCCCTGGAGCGAGGGGCGGCGGTACGCCAAGAAGCACCACGGCTACCACGGCGGCGCCTCGCCTCAGGAGGTCCTGATCCCCCTTGGCGTCTACACCGCGGACCAAGTGCCTGAAGGCTGGACGGAGGCCGCCGGTGGGCGTCCTGCGTGGTGGACGGGAGTGACCGAGCTTCCCCCCGCCCCGGTGCGGGTCCCCATGCCCGTCACGCCCAAGGAGAAGGCCGACTTCCCCCTCTTCCAGGACACGACCCCGCCCCCGGCCGAGGAGGACAGCACCTGGATCGACCGGCTCTTCGCCTCGCCGGCCTACAAGGAGCAGGCCGAGCGGGCCGGGCGGGGCGCTCCGCGCGAGCAGCACGTCCGTGCCTTCCTGGCGGCCCTGGCCGACCGCGAGAAGCTGACCCGAGACGCCCTGCTGGCCCGCGTCGGCGTGCCTGGACACCGTTTCGGGCCCGTTCTTGCGAGTCTGCGCCGGGTCTTGAACATAGACGGGTATCCCGTGCTCAGCCTCGAGGAGGACACCGTCGTGCTCGACCTTCCGCTCCTCCTCACGCAGTTCGAGCTGGAGTAGCCACGCCGTCATGAGCATTAGCCCCGAACGTTCCAGCGAGATCGTCAGCGCCCTGCGCCGCGGCACCGTGCCCCAGCGCAGCCTGGACGCGTTCGCGGTGGGCCTCTCCCGCTTCGAGGCCGCCCTGGACGAGGAGCTGGACCGAGCCGCCCGCGGGAAGGGCGAGTTCAAGGCGGTCCGGGGCGAGTACGGCAGCGGCAAGACCTTCTTCTCCCGCTGGTTCCAGGGCCGGGCCCGCCAGAAGGGCTTCGCCACCGCCGAGGTCCAGATCTCGGAGAGCGAGACCCCCCTCCACAAGCAGCAGACGATCTACCGCCGCCTGATCGAGCGCCTGAGCACCAGCGACACCCACGGCGGAGCCTTCCGCAGCGTGGTCGACGGCTGGTTCTTCGCCCTCGAAGAGGACGTCCTGGCCGAGGGGAAGGTCTCGGAGGACGACGCCCAGGCCCTCCTCGACCGCACCACGGCGCTCCTCGAGCAGCGCCTGGCCTCGATCAACAAGATCGCCCCCTCCTACTCGGCGGCTCTACGCGGCTACCGCCAGGCCACGGTCGAGGGCGAACACGCGATCGCCGAGGGCCTGCTGGCCTGGCTCGGCGGCCAGCCCAACGTCGCCGCCTCAGTGAAGCGCTACGCGAACATCAAGGGCGACGTCGACCACGACACCGCCCTGAACTTCCTCCAGGGCCTCCTGGTCGTCCTGCGCGACTCCGGGCGCAGCGGCCTGCTCCTCGTCCTCGACGAGGTCGAGACCCTCCAGCGCGTCCGCCGCGATGTCCGCGACAAGGGCCTCAACGCCCTCCGCCAGCTCCTCGACGAGCTCGACCAGGGCCGCTTCCCCGGGCTCTACCTCACGATCACCGGCACGCCGGCCTTCTACGACGGCCCCCAGGGAATTCAGCGCCTGGCGCCCCTGGCCCAGCGGCTCCACACCGACTTCCAGACAGCGGCCCAGTTCGACAACCCCCGCGACACCCAGATCCGCCTCCCCGGCTTCGATCAGGACCGCCTGACCGAGGTCGGCCGCAAGGTCCGCGATATCTACGCCGGATCCTGCAAGAGCCCGGAGCGAGTCGCCAAGCTCGCCGACGACGACTACGTCGCCGACCTCGCCCGCGCGATTACCGGCGAGCTGGGCGGCAAGGTGGGCGTCGCGCCCCGGATCTTCCTCAAGAAGCTCGTGGCAGACGTCCTCGACCGGATCGACCAGTTCCCCGAGTTCGATCCCCGCCGGGACTACGCCCTCACCGTGGCCGACACCGAGCTCACCGAGCTCGAACGCAACGCTCGCGCCGCCTCCGACCCCGACGACATCGAGCTCTCGCTGTGACGGACGGGGAGGAGCCGAGCACTCGGTCCTTCGACCGGCTCCACCCCGCGGTTCAGCACCACATCGTCAACAGCCTCGGCTGGCGCAGCCTCCGCCCCCTGCAGGAGGACTCCGTCGATCCGCTCCTGGCAGGCGAGCACGCCCTGCTCCTGGCCCCCACAGCCGGCGGCAAGACCGAGGCCGCCATCTTCCCGCTCCTCTCCCGCATGCTGCAGGAGAACTGGCGCGGCCTGAGCGTCCTCTACGTGTGCCCGATCAAGGCGCTCCTCAACAACCTCGAGCCCCGCCTCGCTAAGTACGCCTCCCTCCTCGGCCGCCGCGTCGGCCTCTGGCACGGCGACGTGGGCCCCAGCGCCCGCAAGCGACTGATCAGCGACCCCCCGGACATCCTCCTCACGACCCCCGAATCGATCGAGGTCATGCTGATCTTCCGCCGGGACGACCGCGACGCGCTGTTCAGGAATATTCGGGCTCTCGTCGTGGACGAGCTCCACGCCTTCGCCGGCGACGACCGCGGTTGGCACCTTCTGGCCGTCACCGAGCGCGTCACCCGCGTTTGCGGCCGCGAGATCCAGCGCGTCGGCCTCTCCGCCACCATTGGCAACCCGGACGCCCTACTCGAGTGGCTCGCCGGCTCATGCCAGGGCCCCCGCCGCGTGATCGCCCCCCCAGCCGAAGCCACCGCCGAGGCTGACGTCACCCTGGACTTCGTTGGGAGCATCGAGAACGCCGCGATCGTGATCTCCCGCCTCCACCGCGGCGAGAAACGCCTCGTCTTCTGCGACAGCCGCTCCCGCGTCGAGGAGCTCTCAGCCGAACTGCGCAACCTGGGCGTCCAGACCTTCGTCTCCCACAGCTCTCTCAGCGTGGACGAACGCAAGCGCGCCGAGGCCGCCTTCCAGGAAGCCAGCAACTGCGTGATCGTCGCCACGAGCACCCTCGAGCTCGGTGTGGACGTCGGCGACCTCGACCGCGTGATCCAGATCGACTCGCCCCCGACCGTGGCCTCCTTCCTGCAACGGATCGGCCGCACCGGCCGTCGCCCAGGCTCCTCCCGCAACTGCCTCTTCCTGGCCACCAAGGACGAGGCCTTTCTCCAGTCAGCCGCCCTGGTGCGCCTCTGGAAGAATGGCTTCGTCGAGCCCGTCGAGCCCCCAGCCAAGCCTCTCCACATCCTGGCCCAGCAGCTCATGGCCCTGACCCTCCAGGAGGGCCAGATCGGACGCCACACCTGGCACGAGTGGGTTGCTGCGATGCCCGGCTTTGCCTCCCAGCCCCGAGAGGACCTGGACGCCGTGGTCGACCACATGGTCACAACGGGCATCCTGGCGGAGGAACAGGGCCTCCTCTCCATGGGACCCAAGGGCGAGGAGCTCTTCGGCCGCAAGAACTTCATCGAGCTCTGCTCCGTCTTCAGCAGCCCTCCGCTGTTCCAGGTCCTCCACGGGCGCAAGGAGCTCGGCCAGGTTCACCAGCGCTCCTTCCAGGTCCCCCCGGACCAGAAGCCAGTCCTCCTCCTGGCCGGGCGTAGCTGGACGGTGAACCACCTCGACTGGCCCCGCCGAATCGCCCAGGTCGAGCCCACCAAGGGCGAACGTGGCAAGTCCCGTTGGCTAGGCTCCTCCCTCCCCCTCCACAGCCGTCTCTGTCGAGCCGTCCGAAGTGTCCTCGCCGACGGCGAGGTTCCTGTGCGCCTCACGAAGCGCGCTCAAGAGAAGCTGGAAGAGCTTCTCGCCGACTACTCGTGGGTGCAGGACGGAACCACCGCTCTCGTCCGTGATCCCAAGGGGCTGCGCTGGTGGACGTTCGCAGGCCTCTTGGCAAACGCCACGCTCAGCGAGTTGCTCGGTGCGGTGAGCGAACAGGGTGGACAGGCTGAGAATCTGGCGATTCGCCTCCGCGCTGACGTCGACCTCACTCAGTTGGAAGCGGTTGTCTCAGGTTTCCCAGCGGCAGACGTCCTTTCTGTGCCCGTGCCGGCCGAGGCCGCCGAAGGTCTGAAGTTCTCAGTCTGTCTCCCGCCACACTTGCTGGAGGCAAACCTCTCCGCAGCACTCGCCGACGCCGACGCGGTAACGCGAGGAGTTCAAGAACCGCTTCGGGCAGTCACGGTTGCGGACTAGGAGGTAGGCGGGCTGCCAAGCGCCAAGGCTCCAGTATCTACCCAGAGGCTTTCTCCCCTGGGCTGTAGAACTCCCGAAGTGGCGACGAGACAACTGGAGAGTCCCAGGTCTTCTGCGCAGAGATGTAGTGCACCCAGAAGGACACCGCTGTCCCGCCAGACCAAGGCTGCTCCTGCCGGATACCGGGAAAGAGTGCGGCTAAAGTCGGTCCTGAGAAAGAGAACCGCGCCAGGCGTGCTTGCCAACTGTCCCGCCTCCATAACGGCGGAAGTGGCAGCTGTTACTTGTTCTGGCAGATACTCCTGCCGCACAAGCTCGCACGTGAATGGGTCGAAGGCCCAGGCGCTGTCCCCCAGCTGCTCAATGGAGGCGGAAGCCACCACGAGCTCATGAGGATGTCGGCCGCCCGCGGAGGGAACGGGCCTTTGCGTTACCTGCACCCCGTCTACGACAGGACCGAGAACTTCCACCCGTGAAGTTCTCCAGAGGATGGTGGCGATGGCTTCGAGGCCGATAGGCCCCAGGTGTCGGCGGGACCTACGGTTGGCCAGGAGCTCTCGCAGGGGCCTAGACTTGCTCGATACCAAGCTCCCCAGCGCCAGACGGTCATCACCTCCGAGGGGCCTGCCAGTCCAGGAAATGCCTCGACCGGTTTCGGAGGGGCGCATCATGCTTGCTTCTGCGCACACCGCCAATGCGCCGGCTGTATCCGCCGAACGCGTCGCTGTCCTCGAGGACCAGAAGCGGTCCAAGAGCTCCGCAGCCTCCCTCTGGCTGAGACTGTCGTTCAGGATCACCGAAGCCCCGTCGTCCCGGCTGACTATGACGCGGTCCGACTCGACCCTCAGGGTGAAGTTCACTGGAGACGGCCCAGTTCTAGTAGCACCTCTTGGCGCTTCGCGCATCCAGGACAATCACCGCATGCCACGCTCGCGCGATGGCAAGAGTGAGTCCAGGCGAGCACCGAGTCCGGAATCTCCGCCTCGCGAACCAGAGCAGCGGAGGTCTTCTCGATTGCAGGGGCAGCAACACCCACTCCACCCTCCTGCGCGCGCATTAGCTCATTCAGGGCGGTGAAGAACTCCTTTGTTCCGTCACGGTGGAAGGAGTCGGTCGCCACAGTCCCAAACAGGAGGGTTTCGATTTTCTGCGCAGAGGAAACAGCCCAAGCCCCGGCCAGCGAAGCCAGAAGCTGATTCCTAAAGGGCCACCACTCTGCTGACGGCGAGTGGGCGGGAGTCGGTTGGTGGGCAAGGAGCCCGGATCCGACACTTCGGCAATCCACCTCGATGACCGTGATGGGGATTGCCAGGGCCTCTGCGACCGCCCGCGCCGCAACGATTTCTCCCCTCGCGGTGACCTGGCCGTAATCAATCACGACTGCATGCGGCGGTTTCAACTGGAATGCCAGCGCTGTGGAGTCGAGGCCCCCAGAAAGCAGCAGGACGTCACCCACGGTTTGCGGCCAGCGGTGTGCTGCCCATTCCGAGCCAGATGGCTCGATACACGGCGGTGCTGAAGTCCGAGTGGACCTCAGCGCCACTCCCGCGAAGGAGTTTCAGATACTCACCGCCGCCTTCGGTGTCGGTCGAGAGAGCGGAAATGGGTATGCCAAGCTTCGTCGCGTAGCCGACCTCGAACAACGTGCCCCCGTCGTTCCCATCCACGATGGCCAGCATCGAACCACACTCCTCGATTCCCTTCAGGTCAGCTTCGGCTACTTCATCGCCACCTGGGCCGACGTCATGGAATGGCGAGAAGCACGAGGCTCCCAGTCCGTGCAGCGAGTCGCGTGCGAGATCGACAAGCCACTGTTCACCCAAAGTGAAGTAAGGCGAGGCAAGGTATACACGCACGTCCTTGGGGGGAAGTGCGTCTTCCAGACCCGAATGATCAGAGAACGCTGAGGCTGCAACCGGAAGTGTCTCGGTAGACGTCCAGGCAGCGACCACACCTGAGGCAACTCTTGCAGCCTCAACGGTGTCTGCCCCTTGCGTGCCCCAGGCCCAAGCGAGCGCGGCGGCAAAGACGTCCCCTGTTCCAATCGGAGAGACCCGCGGAGTCGGATGGGGCCCCACTGCCTCTTGCCCAGACTCCGTGGTGACGAGTGCGCCCCAGGCACCTCCCTTCGTGACGACAGCTTTGGCTCCGGAGGACGCCAGAAGGTTCGACGCTGCAGTACGGAGGTCAGCATCCCGTCCGAGGTTTCTTGTCTCCGTCGCGTTGGCAACGATGACTAGTTCCTCCGCGGTCAGATTGCTGATCTCGAGATCCTTCAGTTCGCGAGGTTGCTGCGGATCGAAGACCAGCTTCCTGGCCTTCACCTTCGGCACCGCTTCCACCATACCGAACACGAGCGCGGCCTCCGCCTCTGCCTCAATGGGACGCTTGGTTACCGAACTGCGCCCATCGATGCTGGGAGAGGAGAGCGGAGTGTAGTAGGTGAAGGCAACCGGCTCGGTGCGTGTCGTCCACTCCGCGTTGAGGCCAAGTCCCGCAGCCGTCGCCCGAGCGATCTCAGCCATCTGGTCGTCAACAGCGGTGTGGAGCACCGTGTCTGGCGCGATACCCGCCAGAACTCCGGCAGCTCGAATTCCCGAGCCAACCACGTTCCGAATCGTCGGCTTGCAGCAGGTTTCGGCGTAGGTGCCACCTACGACGATCATCGCGGCTCCACCTTGACCCTCACCACTCCGCCGGAAATCTCAAGGATCTCCGCCTGGTAGTCGGTGCCACCCTGGATGCAGCGGAGCAGCTCGCGCAGGCGGGTCGTGATGGTCCCAATCACGTCCTGGGTGGGGTTTCTCCGTAGAACTCCCACAACCGTTACGTCGGGCTGTGGGTTGACGAGTTCTACATCCGCGACTTCGCCAACCGCGATCTGAGCAACCACGGTTGGGTTGGGGCTGCTCAACGGTGTTTCGAAGCGGAGATTGGCGCAGTCAATCTGTGAGTCCGGGGGCGCCCAACTGCCGCCGGTCGGGCCGCCAGCGCCGCCACCGCCTCCACCTCCACTGCCACTCATAGTCCCCTCCCTTGCGTGACCGATCCTCGCCGCCAGGGGCGTGGGGTTCAAGCAACCGACAGGGACTCCTGCCGCAGTTTGCGCTGGCCCACCCGACGTGCTATAGAAATACTAGTGTTAGTATGGGACGCAGGCAGGCCACGCCCGAAGAGCGAGAGCGGGGAGGAGCGCTGGGGCGCGAGCTCCAACGCAGAAGGAACGAACGGGAGATGACACAGACCCAGCTAGCCGGCGCCGCAGGCATTGACCTCGACGCGCTCCGCGGGCTTGAGCAAGGTCGCTATGCCCACCCTTCCTTCTTCACCGTTGTTGCTCTCGCTCAGGCACTGGACTGCACGGTTGAGCAAATCGTGGAGGGGCTGGGCGATGCTTAGGCAGGCCAAGCAAGAGCGAGTCTTTGAAGTTCCGGTTCAGCCAGGCCAGCGACATGGACTCGCCAGACCGGTTCGCCTCAACGCGGATCTCAAGATCCTGCTGACAGGGCCTGAAGACGCCGCCCTGACTGAGTTCAGTTGGGGGCGCCCAGACGGAATCGGCACGGCGGCCTACTGGGTGGACCAAGCACGCCAGCTCCCAGAAACAACCGACTACAGGCTTGGCGGGAACCTGCCCGAGGAGGTCGTAGCGTGCCTGCTGGGTGGGTATGGCGTGAAAGCTGAGACTGCGCTCGCTGCCTTCAGGCACCTAAGGGCCCAGGGGCTTGTCCGCGTCGACCCGCCACCTGCATGTGCTGAGATCGAGAACGCGCTTCAGCATCCGCTCCAAGTCCGGCGAGGATCAAAGCCTGTTAGGTACCGCTTCCCAAAGCAACGGGGTGAGCGGATTGCGGGTGCGCTGAAGTTCATCGCCAGCGAAGCAGCGCCAGAGGATCCACTCTCCCTGCGAGCCTGGCTGCTGCGAGTAAAGGGCATCGGGCCCAAGACAGCCTCTTGGCTCGTTCGAAACCTCACGGGCTCCGGAGAGGTAGCCATCATCGATATTCACCTACTGCGTGCTGGGGTCCACGCGGGGTTCTTCCGTCCGCAATGGAAACTGCCTAACGACTACAGCAGGTTCGAGGCCGCCTTCCTCGCATATGCGTGGGTCGCAGACGTGTCGCCTGCGGCTCTCGACTCCTGCATATGGGGGCAGCTCCAGGTGCTTGGTCGAAAGGGGCGAGGCCTGCTGCCTACCCCGAAGGAGGGGTGCACCTGCTGCTCAAACGCTCCAGGCAGCGGGCGGGCTACTGCTTGAGCCTCCGTTTCCGTGTCGTGCAGGGTCAGCTCCGCTTCCGTTGATCTGCACTGTTGCTAGGGAGTGTCGAGACGAATCCGCTTCCCTCCCCGCTCGTAGTAGAGGCCACCCTTCACTGTCCCAGGCTCGGTTCCGTCCGATACCCACAGACCGTGCGCCGCCATGGGGACTGGATTCCGTGGCTGCGGCGTGAGCTGGAGATCCGTGGGGTCGATCGAGCCTGCCACGAATAGCTTTCCACCAATGAGCGCGTCCCCTGCGACCCCAAGGCTCCCCTGCACCTCGAGCCGGACTGGGATTTCCTCGTTCGACGACCCGATCCGAACGGTAGCGTCCGGGGTTGCCTCAATGGCGAAGGTGACATCGATCTCCGCCGGCTGAGGTGCCAGGACAATTGAAGCCTCTCCCTCGAGCCGAATCGGAGCCTTGGAGAGGACTCCCCGGCGGGCAACCAGTACACCATCGGCGAGGTCTACGAAGACCAGGTGCTCGACTACCTCTCCGGTCTCAGGGTCGGTCCTCCCGATTTCCAGGACCTTCCCAGCCTCCCCTGGGCGGCAATAGGCGCGGAGCTTCGAGCCCGTTACCTCCGCTCCGGCGGCAACGTAGAAGCGCCTGGCGACGTCCGAGATCATGTCTGCGCGAACCGTGCTCGGGCTGTTGGACCGTGCGTTCTCCAGGAGGATCAGGGGCCGGTGGTCGAGGACCAGACCCTCCCCGCGGTGCTCGCGCACGACCTCCAAGACGCCGCCGGCGCAACCGTCGACCACGGTGCCTGCCGGCGCCTCCAGGACGGAGATCACCTCGAGGGGGGCCTGGCCTCGCGTGATCTTCAGCAGCGGCTCGTGAGGGAAGGCGGTCCAGTGGACTCCGATGCGAGACCCAGCCGGCGGGTTGCCGGGGCGGTTGCGATGGACGACACCAATGTTCCCCGCGAGGTAGCTGGGGCCGCCGAACGCGCCGTTGACGACGCGCTGCATGGCCTGGACCTGGTAGGTGGCGAGGTGCGCCCAGTCCTCCAGCGAGCGCGGCCCGCCAGGTGAGCCGAAGAAGGGGAGCGGCATATTCGCCGCGTTCCAGTGGCCGAATCCGGCGACCTCCTCCTGGTAACGGCGGCGGGTTTCCTCCTCCCGACGGCGGTCTTCCTCGAGCTGCTTGCGCTCCGACTCGGTGAGGCGCCCGATGCTGTGAGCCTCAGCCGCCGGGTCGCTGACGTCGATCATGTAGCCGCCTTGGGGAGGGCGGCTTGGGCCGTCACCGCGCTCGCGACGCGCCTGCCGCTCGCGGGCGCGTCTGCGGCGGCGCTCGTCGCGCTTACGGCGGCGTTCGGCCCTACGCTCCTCGCGGCGGCGGCGACGCTCCTCGCGCTCGCGGCGCTTGCGCTCCCTGTAGTCCTCGCGGCGCTGACGCCGGTCTTGGCGCTTCTGTCTGCGCCGCTCCATGCGCTCGCGGGCGCGCTGGACTCGGCGGGCGAGGCGATCCCTGCCGGCGTCGCGAGCGCGCTCTTCGAGGTCCTTCAGTTCGTCGATCCGCTCCTGCTCGCGGCGCTCATACTCTTCGCGGGCTTGGCGTGCGCGAGCGCGACGCCGGGCGCGGTCCAGACGCTCCTCGTAGCCCCGCGGGATGCCGTCGTCCCCGCCGAGGGGCGGTCCGAAGCCGATTCCCGGGCCGCCGGGCCGGACGGGGAGGCCGAGGGGGATCCGTCCCTGGTCGTCGCCGGGGACTCGACGTCCTCGCGGGACGCCGTCGTCTGGGCCTGGGTCGACGCGGATCCCGCCGCCCTGCGGGCCGGGGAGGCCGAGGGGGATCCGTCCCGGGTCGTCGCCGGGGACGGGGGCTCCGTGGGGGACTGGCCCAGGCGCGGGGTCGACGCGGACGCCTCGACCCGGCGGAGTGGGCAGGCCGAAGATCGGCTTAGGGGACTCCTCCCCGCCGACGATCAGCCCACCTGGGACGGGCGTGATCGCCGGGTAGCCGAAGAACTCGATGAACCCGCCGGGGACCGGGATGACCGGAAGGCCGCCGACCGAGGGCGGCGTTCCTGTGGCGACCATGGTGCCGCCGGTCCCGACCAGGACGCCGGCGGTCGAGTTGGGGCAGGGTTCGCCGGGGCCGTCGTAGTCGCGGGTTTGGGAGCCGGGGTTGCCAACCGGCTGGAGCTCGCCGTCCTGGACCGACCCGTCGGGGGTCTCCCGCTTGGGCGGGACCGGGATTGGCGTGAACGCGCCGCCGCCGACGAGGATCCCGCCGCTGAGGCCCGGGCCGTCCCCGGGCTCTGGCTTGTCCCCTGGGGGCTTCCCGCTCCCCGGGGGCTTCCCACCGCCTCCCGGCTTCTGGGGCGGCTTCTTCTTCGGTGGCTTCTTCTTCTTCTTGGGTGGCGGTTGGATCCAGGGTGGCGGCAGCCAGGGCGGCGGGGGGCGGCTCGGCGGGAGGTCGGCGTCGACGCGGATGACCGGTCGCCACTGCAGGGTCTCCAGCCCAAGCTCGGTGTCCTGGTTGGCGCGGTTGCGATCGCCCCACAGTTCGCCCTTGATCGGCTTGCCGGTGCCCTCCTCGACCTCCGAGGCGTCGTTGCTCACGAAGACGATCCGGCCGACCAGCTCGGGCCCCATGGTGAACTGGCCGTCGTGGCGGATCGGGAGCGGGCCGATCGGCGTCCCCTCCCGACCCGCGAAGTAGGAGCCACCCGCTCCCTCGGGCGCCACCAGGGTTCCAAGGAGGCCGATTCGGCCCGCCTCGGACCAGACGTAGCCCTTGGGGTGGTTGAGGAGGGGCACGCTTCCGCCGGGGTTGAGGTCTGGCGGCGGGGGCTGCGACTGCGCTTGGGTCGCTCCGCCCTGCTTCGGTCGCTCGTGGGTCTGGTTGTCGGCGTCGAGGAGCGGCGGCGGAGGGAGCCCTCGGGCTGCGGCGCTCGCAGCGCGGGCCGCATCGGCGGCGCTCCCGCCCTGGGCGATCGCGTTCCGGGCGGCCTGCACAGCGGCGCCCCCGAAGAAGGTCACGCCGCCCACCGAGACCGAGGGCGCGGTGGTCGTGACCCCGCCATAGCTTGAGGAGCCAGGAGCGACGGAGTCCGAGCCCGGCTCTCGGAAGTGCACGCCGTCTGGGACAGGCTGGCCGGCGACGGTGACGTCCTCGCCGACGGGGATCTCGATCTCGGCGGCCTCTAGCGCCACGCTGCGGCAGGTCAGGGCGACGGCGTAGCGGTCGTCCTCGGAGTCGATCACCCGGCGGTGGGAGCTGGGGAGGGCCACACGGCCCTTGGAGTCGGCCTCCCGGGTCGTGCGGTTGAGGGACGTGAAATACTCGGACTGGCCGAACGGGGCGTCCCCAGTTCGCGCGTCCTGATACTCGGCCTCGTAGTCGTTGAGGATCTGGACCGCGAGGCGGTTGTCCTCGTCACCCATGGACGTTTGGCGTTGGAGTCGGTGGTAGCGCAGCGAGCGGGGGTCGAAGAAACCGGCGCCCTCGTTGGTGGCGTAGGGATGACCGGTCTCGTCGTGGAGCTCGTGGAGGACGCCGACCTGGGTGCCGAAGCGGCTGCCGAGGCTGTAGAAGTCGTCACCGGTGGCATCGACGGGAACCCAGAGATGGGTGGCGGCGATGCCGTCACGGGGCGGGAGGTTCCTCATGGAGAGAGCCCCTCCCGAGCCGCCCCGTCCGAAGGCTCACCGCGCCGGGCCCGCACACGGGTGCGTCCGAGTGGATCCAGGAGCGGTGCCTCGCCACCGGTGTAGATCGTGGTGACGAAGCCCTTGCCGTTGGGCCGCATGGCGATCTCGACGCCGGAGACCACACCGTCGCAGTTGACCGGCCAAGGGCGGGCAGTCGAGTATTTAGCTGCCTCGACCTTGTCCGCCTTGCGAAACAAGGCCAGAGCCACGCCTCGAGCAGTTTCGTCGAGCTTGTGGCGGTTGCTCCGGGCGTCGAGGGGCACGAGCTCGACCAGGTCGGGGCGGTCGAGCGGCACGCCCTGGCCCTTAGGGACCGCGCTCAGCTCGACTTGTTCCGCTCGTCCACCAGTGACGCGTTTGAAGGCGGCGGTGTAGTAGCTCTCGGTGTCCGAGAGGACCTCGGGGACCTGGGTCTCGTTCTTGGTCCGACTGGCGCCGGTGATGGGCCGTCGGCTGGGAGTGTCCATGCGGGGCCGAAGGACGGCCCCGAAGTAGACCAGGGGCGATTTGGGAACGAACGAGGTCGCCTCCGCGATCGGGACACCTTCCTTGGCGAGATGGCCGGAGAGCTCACTTGTGCGCACGATCCCCAGCTCAGCCGAGTAGACACGGGCACCAGGATCGAGCTTGCGGGGGAGGTTGCGGAAGAAGACCGCGGTCTGGTCCTTGACCCGCGGCTGGGCGCCCAGACCGGTGCGCGTCCCCTGCTCTTGGCGCTGGCGGTCGATCGCCCGCAGCTCGTCCTGGACCTTGTTGCGAAGCTCCTCGGCGCGCTCGCGGGCCTCCTCGTCGGGCGTCTCGAGGATGTCGCGCGACTCAGCGACCTCCTTCTCGAAGGCCACGACCTCCTTAGCCAGCTCGTAGAGGGTCTTTCCGACTCCGCCTTGTTGCTGCTCGATCTCGAACAGCTTCGCGAGCTGCTGGTCGTAGCGGGCGGCAAGTCCTGGAGAGACCTCTTGGATCCGGTCGAGCAGCCGGGCCCGACTGACCATCTGCTGGAACTGCTCGTAGGAGACCTGGTGCGTGCGCAGGCCGGTCATGTCGTAGAGCAACTGCGGGCTGACGTACTTGTCCTGGAAGAGGAAGAAGGCCTCCATGCTGTGCCAGGGGTCGGGCTTGGCCGCCTTGCGGGCCTGGGCTTGGATCTGCCGCTTGAGCTTCTGAAGCTCAGCCTTCGCGGCGGCGATGTTCTGGATCGCCTCGGGAGGCGCCATGGCGCGGTGGACAGACGTGAAGCGGTAGCTGTCGATCCGCACAGGGAGACGCTTACCCGCCACCGTCTCGGCGCGGTTGCGGAGGGGGAGCAGGTGCGCGTTGGGGCCCTTCTCCCTGCTGCTGCCCTTGACGCCCTTGAGCTTCACCTCCTTCTCGACGTCGGGGATTCGCCACAGGCGGTAGGCCTGCTCGCGCAGGAGCTGGACCACGCGCGGATCGATGTCCACGGCGTTCTGGTAGGCCTGTGGGGCGAGCACGAACTTGTGCAGCCAGGCCAGGCCGTACTTGCCCTTGGTGAGCTTCTTGATCGTCTCCTCGTTGAGCGGGATCGGCTCGTTGTCGATCACCAGCACCGGGTCGAGCTGGTCCATGCGAACCGTCGCAACACGAAGTCCGCCCACGACGACCACCCAGTCGGGCGGGTAGGTGGCCTCGATCCCACGACTCTGGCCGGTGCCGTTCAGGTAGAGCTGCACGCCGCTGGGGAAGGCGCGCGGGTTGCCCGCTCCGCGGCCGTTCTCGGCGAAGCCAACCTGACCCTCGCCCGCAGCCCATAGCGCCACCGAGCCGTCGAGGTTCAGGCAGAGGGGCTCGGTCCCATGCTCCTGAGTCAGGCGGAGCAGGGCCGCAGTCGCGGCCGAAAAACGCGGAAACTCGACCGCAGGCTGGGATTCGTCCCAGGCGGTGGGGTGGCGCCTGAGAACGGGGGTCAGGAACAGGTTGCTTGCCACCTCATGGGCGATCTCAGCGAGGGTGAAGGGCTTTCCGTCGGGCTTAACGCTGTCCTTGGCGTAGTTGGCCTCGGCGTCAGTGCGGTTGAAGGACCAGCGCCGGAGGAAGCCATGGCTGGCGAAGTAGCGGGCGTCGACCAGCTTGGCGCGGACGACAGCGACGGAACCGTTGGCGTTGCGGCGAACGGTCTCCAGCGAGACGCAGAACAGCGGGTCGATCGTGACCAGGAACTCACGTCCCTCGCGGTCGACCTCGGCCATGACCAGGGGCCCGGAGAACTCGAGGCGGCGCTGTTGAGGGAGTTGGCGGGGCGGAGGGCGGCGGCGCCCGCCTCGGATCGCGCCTATGTCAGGCTGGACGCTGGTCCGCAAGCGGAGGCGAGCGAAGGCGCCTGGCTCGGGGGTCGCGAACTCGAAGCCCTGGGGGAAGTCCACGGCGAACAGGAGCACTGAGCTGGTGTCCGCCGTCCAGCCGCGCGTGCGACGGAAGCGCACGTCGCGGCAGGGGAAGCCTTGGTAGGTGGCGACCGTCCCGCTCACCGATCAGAGTCCGAAATCGGTGATCAGGTCGGCGGTCGTCTTGTGGATCCGCTTCCCGAGCACGGCCTCCTCGGCGAGGGTCTGCTCGAAGGCGCGGCGGGCCTCTTCGCGCGCGAACTGCGGGTCGTCCTTGAGGCGGCGCGCGTAGTCACGCTTGAAGGCCTCCTCGTCGAGGCGGGCCAGGAAGCTGGACTCCATCTTCGCCAGCTCCTGATGCAGCCGCTCCTCGAGGTAGCCGAGCAACTTCTCGGTCAGCGGAGCCAGGAGGGTCATGAACGGTCCCAGCCCCGGAATGAACTGGCCCACGCCGCTGATCAGCGACGGCAGGTTCTGGGTGACCCCGCCGCCGCCGAACAGAGCGTTGGCGAGGGACTCGCCCTTCTCCCGCGCCTCGCCCACGCTCCCGAACAGCTCACCGAACCTGCTTCGGCCCGCTGCCTGAAGGTCGCGGCCCGACGCTGCCGCACCGCGGCGTCCGAGCGCTGCACCTCGTCGGCGGAGCTCGGCCGCCTTGCGAGCGCGGTCGAGGCCTTCCTTTAGCTCGTTGCCCAGGCCCTTGGCGGTCTGGAGCGTGCGTTTGGTGCGTTCCGCGACCTTCTTGGCCGCCTCGCGGGCGCGCTCGTAGTTCTGCGTGCGGAAGCGGAGGAGGATCTCACGGGCCACGGGGCACCTCGCGCTCCAGCCGCCTCAGCTGGCGGTCGAGGCGCTCCAGCTCGCGCCGGGCTCGGGCGGCGAGACGCTCGGCGCGGGCCCGTCGGCGCAGGAGCCGGCGGATCTTGCGCTCGAGCTTGGGGATACCGAGGACTACGACTCGAACGTCGGGATCGGTCACAGGTAGTACGACTCCACGGGTTGGGCTTGGTTGATCTGCTGGAGGGGAGAGGCGGTCGGACGGCGGGGCGACCAATAGACGAGGCTGGCCTCGCGAGCCCACAGGTGGGACTCGGCGTCGGCGCCGAACTGGGACACGAAGGGCTCCTTCTCGCTGGAGGCCTTGCGGTCGAGGAGCCAGGGGCCTGGTAGGAGCCCAGGGAGCTTGAGCTCCTCGGGCTTGCCCTCGCCCCCGCGGCGCTGGCCCTTGAGGGTCACGGCCAACCGCCAGGGGAGGAGTGCGCCCTCGAACAGGACCGGCTCGAAGCCGCCGACCACGGGCTCGAAGTCGAAGTCCGCGTGGCCGCCTGAGATCTGGGTCTGGATCTGCCAGCGGATCCCCTCGGGCGCGTCAGGCTGGGGCGGCGACTGCTCCTTCACCACCCAGGTCCCCTCGGCGTAACGGATCGCCTCCTCGTGGAAGACCTCGGCGGTGTCGATCGGGCCGCCGGGGTTGCGCCCCTCGACCCAGCGCAGCGCTCCGGGGCCGCGAGCGGTGGCTCGGTAGGTCGTGGAGCGCTCGTCCTTCTCGACCCGGGTGCGCGTCGAGTAGCCGACCTCGGTGGGGCTCAACCCGGGGGCGGTGGTCCCGACGTGGACGCCCCACTGCTTGATGCGCGAGACCACGGCGCACGACGTGGGGACGCGCCGGTTGGTCTCGTCGGCGTCGGTGGCCACGACCTCGACGCCTTCGGCGCCGTTGGTGTCGTAGGTGTAGCTCCCCCCGAAGGGGGTGATGTCGATCCGACCGAAGCGCCTGGCCTTCTCGACGGCGCTGGTGCCCTCGCGGGTGGTGATGTGCGTGCGCCACTCCAGCACGTGCAGCCCGCCCGGGTCGTGGCGGGACGCCGTCTCCTGGTCCCAGCCGACGATCCCGTTGGGGTCGGCGAAGCGCTGGACGGCGGAGACGACCAGGGTTACGGGGGCGAGTACGTTCCAGGTCGCGGTCGGGGCCAGCTCGTCGGTGCCGGCAGAGAGCTGCTCGATGCGGAAGCGCTCGTGGGTGGGCGGACCCAGGGTCCACACGGTCTCGGCCGCGCCCGCGGGGTCGCGGATCAGGCGGACCCAGAGGGGGAAGCCCTGCCCGCGGACCCGGAGCCGGGACAGGAAGGCGGTCCACTCGCGCCAGAAGGTGGCCGGTGTTCCGTCGGAGGCGACGAGGCGGGCACCGGGGATCTCCCACACCTCGCGGATTTCCACGACCTCGGGCGGATTGGCGGCCTCCTTCCACACGGGCTCGAGCCTGGGCTCGAGCGGGCCTGGGACGTCGAAGCGGAAGTGGCTGGAGGCGCCCTGAAGCTCGATCTGAAGCCTCACAGGCGCCCCCTCGCGCCCAGGGGAAGGGCCTTGGGGCGGGCGCCAGGTCGAGGTACTGTCCTGACCTTCCGGGGAGCCGGAGGAGCCCAATGCCAGCCAAAGTCCAACGCCGCCGATCGCGCCCGCGCGGAGCCGCGAGCTCGCTGGCCGCGCGTCGCGCTCCCAAGCCGTGGCCGGCCGCGCTGCGGATCTTCCTGGCGCTGGTGGCCGCCGTCGTCCTGGGCGGCGGGGCCTTCCTGCTCTACCAGCGCGAGCGCCGGCTGCTGAACCAGCAGCGGATCGAGGAGCAGCGCTTCCTCGACGACTTCGATCGCCGGGTCGAGGCGCAGGAGCGACGCGCGCGGAGTCGCCCTCGCTAGCACGGCGTGCTCTCGCTCTGGGCGGGCTCGCCGCCCTTCTTGGGATGCCGCGGCTTCTTCGTGCGCTTGGGCGGCTCTGGGTTCTCGGCGTTGGGCGGAGCCTCAGGGGTGAGCCCGCCGAAGATCGCGTCGATCCGGGCGCGGAGGTTGACGAGCTCGTCGACCTCGGCGCCTTGGACCCACGCGCGGGGGATCAGGACGTCGCGGACGAAGGCCAGCTCTCGGATGGAGATCGCGTGCTTCATGGGAGGACCTCCAGCAGGGAGACGAGGCTCCCCGCCCTCAGGTAGTCGTCGGGGATGGTTTCCTGGCCCGCGGGCTGAGCGTTGAGCCGGCCACCGAGCTGCTCCGCGAGCAGCTTCTGGATCAGTCCTTCGCGGACAACGGACGTCTCGACTACGAACTCGTCGGGAACGCCGGCCTGGTTCTCCACGCGGAAGAAGTTGCAGTTGAGGGTGCCGGTGGCGCCGTCCTGGGGCTGCACGCCGCTGGCCCAGTTGACGGTCAGCCCCGAGGCGTTGCGCTCGGTCGCCTGGAAGGGAGTCCGAATGCTCACGCCCTCGGCGCGAGCGACTAGGTCACCCTGGCCGCGCGCCGCAGAGCGGAAGAAGGAGAAGTCGAACCCGGCGCCGCGGTCGCGAACTTCCCAATGGAGGAGTCCGGCTTCGGTGTTCCCGCTGCGCTCGCCGCTGGTGCTGACGAGCGTGTCGCGGAGCAGGTTCTCGTGGTTGGGGTCGCCGTCCTTGGTGTAGACCCGATCCAGGACGAAGGGGCCGATCCCCTCGGGGCCCGAGAAGGACTGCTTGATCCGCACGCCGGCGAACGAGAACTGGCGGTCTTCACCCAGGATCTTGACCGTGCACTCGAACTCCTCGGCGCCCCCGTGGCCGGAGTCCTGGCCGCGCGAGCACTTGAAGGTCCAGCGGGCTGGCGGGCAGAACTCGCGCGGCTGGTGGGTGGCCACTTTGCCCTTGCCTGCGTTGCTGGGGGCGAACACGGCAGCGGCGGCTTTGACCTGGCGCTGAGCCACCGCCTGCGGGCCGGCCACGCTCTCGTCCTTCATCGCGCGGGCGAGGGTGGGGAGGAAACCGACCCGGCGTCGGCTGACCGAGCCGCTCCCGTCGCGGAAGGGCGTGTCGGTCACCAGGGAGGACGTCGTGGCCCCCAGGAACTCGGCGCCGCGGCTGCCGAGGCGGGTGGCGAACGCGGCCAGGGCTTCGGCCACCACGAAGCGCGCGTCGCGGAGTCGCGAGGCGACGGTCTCGAGGGCGGCGAAGAACTCGTCCTGGGAGCGAACGTCCTTGTCGATCGAACCGTCCCAGACCCGCTTGAGCCGGACGGCCCAGTCCGGGACCGGAAACAGGCGCAGGAGGTCGCTGGTGTCCTCCGTAGAGTTGGCAGCGAGGGGCCAGGACCCGGAGAGCCCGCTGTTCTGCTGCTCGAGCAGGTCGATTCGGTCGCCGGCGTCTCCCACCCCGAGGGCGACGAGGTCCGCGGCGGCGCCGCCTCGTGCGCGGAACAGGCTGATGGTCCGTGGGTCCTGGACGCCCACCACATGGACGTAGAGGAACCCGGCCAAGGAGGTGTTCACCCCGAGGTCCACGCCCGCGAGGCGGACTCCGCCCGGCGCGAGGTTGCCGTGCTGGTCGCCGAGCGCGACGACCCGGGTCCGCTGGCGAGAGAAGCGGTCCTCGAGCTCTTGCAGCTCGAACAGGCAGGCCAGGAACATGCCCGCCACTTCGCGACCCAAGAAGCGGTCCCACTCGGGCTGGGTCTTCCGGAGGTCAGCCATGGGCGTCCTCCGGCGTCCAGGCGCCCGAGAGGACGGCCTCCACCCAGGCCAGGGCCTCCTCGTAGCCGACCATGGGACCCGAGAGGTTGCGGTAGTCGCTGAGCGCCAGGGCGACGACCGCTGGGACTATGGGGCGCCCAGCGTCGCGGAGGCGGCGCAGCTGGAGGAACCAGCCGAGCTGCTCCTCGCGCCACATGAAGGCACGGTCGTTGAGGTAGCGGGCCAGCCAGGCACCGAGCCCCGCCTCGAGTTGGCGGACGGAGTGCTCGCGCTCGTGGAGGAGCAGCGCCTCCTGCTCCACGCTGTCGGGCGGAAAGCGCCGCAGCCAGCCGTCGAGGTTCGCCACGTAGACGCGCGTGCCGAGGGTGGTCGAGACCGTGTCCGAGACGAGGAGGTCGGGCCGCTCGACGACCGCGACCAGCGGACGCCAGCGCTCGTCGAGGGCGTAGGGGCGCTGGCAGCCCGCGAGGAGGAGCAGCGCCATGAGCGGGGCCGCGCGGATCACTTCCGTCCTCCCGCGACCACGACCTCGAAGGTCAAGTCGGGCTGGTCGGGCGTCACGACGCGACCGACGTGGGAACCGGGGCGGAGCGTCGTGGAAGGGCGGACGTGGACGGCGAGTCGTCCGCGACCGAGCACCAGCAGGTCGCGCGGATCCACGTGCTGGGAGCCCAGGAACACCTGGCTGTGGGCAGAGAAGGTGGGGCCCTGGGCGCCCGAGACGATGATGACGTCGCTCGGGACACCAGCAGCGAGGCTCAACCTGCTGGTCTGACCGGGGTTGCTGCGCTGGGGGCAAGCCACGTTGAACGTCCCGAGGGTCGGCCGGAGGGCCAGCCCGACGTCCACGTCCTCCTCAGCGACCAGGCGTCCGTCGGAGCGAATCTGGACCTCGAGTTCGAGGGGGGCCTCTGGCTCGACGTCGTGGAACACGACCAAGGCCTGACAGGTCCGCGGACCAGGCTGGAGCTCGTAGGCGAGGTCGTAGTTCGCGCCGAACCATCGGGCGGGGTTGAGCGCGCTGCGCTCGACCAGCCGCCTACGTGGTCCGAAGGCGAAGGCGAAGCGGAGCCCACCGCCCACGAGGGGCCGCGAGTGCTGGACCGCGAACTGGAGCGGCGTCTCGAGGAGGGCCTCGAACTCTTCCCGGACGCGATCGCGGCTGCCGTAGCTCCCACTGGCGCCGATCCCACCCCAGGAGCCGAGAATCTGAGCGGCATACTCCGACACGGTCTGCCGGACCGCGGCCTCTTGGCTGACCATGGCCGAGTACTCGGGGCTGAGCAGATAGACGCTGAACCGGGGCGTGCCTGGCTGCTTGGGCCTCAGCTGGAACTCGACGACCGCGAACCGCCGCCGTGCGCCGAGGTCGACGTAGCGGTTGAAGGAGAGTTCGAAGCGGATCAGAGCCGCCCGGCTGCGACGGTTGAGGAGGCGGGCGTCGCCGAGGAACAGCAGGTCGTAGGCGGCGAGGTGCTGGGCGGCGTCGACGCGTTGGCGGAGCTGCTCGTTGAAGGTCAGGCCGGGGACCAGCAGCGGCGCTGCGGCGTAGCCGCCAGCCCACCACGGCCAGCGCCGGCGCCGAGGTGCGCTGGGCGGCGTCGGTCCAGGCGCGTCGGGATCGGCCAGGCTGACCCCGAAGGTCGCGCGCGTGCGCTCGTCCTGACGGACGCCGAAGGCCTCCTGGTAGTCGCCCGGACGGATCCCTCGCGCCAGCGCGGGGAGCTGACGTCGCTGCTGGTCGAGGACGCGCAGGACGGTGTCGTCCCCGTAGACCTTTGGCTCGGAGACGGTCACGTCCACCTCGGGCGCGGAGCAGGCCTGGCAGACCAGGACCAGAGTCGTGAGCAGCCGCAGGTCCACGTCAGCGCTCCAGCGCGCGCAGAAGCAGCGCGCCATCGAGGAGATCGTCGTCGCCGGCGTCGTCGTCGAGGGACGCCTCCTCGACCTGGACCGCGATCAGCGAGGGGAGCGCCGAAGCGAAGGGTCGGGTCCCGTCGTAGCGCTGGCGCAAGGTCTCGAGGGCCTGGCGGACGGTGTCGAGCTGGGCCGCGCCGGTTTTGTCGCCCTCGCGCCGCGCCTTGAGGCGCACGTGGAGCTCATAGGGGTGGACCTTGACCTGGTCCCCGCCGCCGCGGCCGCGCTGTTCGGTCTGCAGCGGGAGGATCCACACCTCGAGGCCCTGCCGGGTGACCTTCTGAGGCTCGCGACCTGCGTAGACCGCGATGGCCGGAACCGAGAGCGCCTGAGCCAGGTCTGCGCGGAGCTGGAGCACGAGGTCGTCGTGGAAGCTCACCGGATCCTCCGATCCGCGGCCCGGATCTGATCGGCGACCTCGTCCTCGACCTCTCGCGCGACCTTCCCGACGTCGAAGGAGACGGCGCGACCGCGAGCGCGCTGGCGGCTCGTGCCCTTCCACCAGAGCGAGAAGCGGAGTCCGAGCTTGCTGGGGCTGAACACGAAGCCCCAGCGCTCGAATCGGACCAGCGTTGGACGCTGGACGTCTTGAGCGAGCGAGCCTCCGGGCGGGCCCCGAGTCCCCTCGTGGGGGACCCGGGGGCCGCTCCCGCGGATCGCACGGGCGTAGGCCTTCTGGAGCTTGCGGGCGAGGGGCTCGAGGACTGGACGCAGCGAGAACTTCACAGGCCCTCCCCGCCAAAGAAGGGACCGGGCGTGGGGTTGAGGACGGTGGGGACGCCTTCAGTGGCCGTGCGCGGCTCGTCGCCCTGGCTCAGGCGGGGGCGCACCTGCTCGTAGTAGCGGTCCGAGAGCGCGAACTGGCGATCGGCGACTGCCTGAGCGGTCTCCTGGCCGTCGAGGTAGGACTGCGCCGCAAGGATTCCCAGGAACTGGAATGCCACTGCGCGCTCGTAGACCTCGGCGTTGGCGAGGACCCGCGGGTCGAGCCCGTCGGCCACGAGCCGGTCGAAGATCGCGTCGGAGGCTGTGACCAGGAGGTCGGCGAGGTCCAGCTCGCCGGACGCCTCCAGGTTCTTGAGGTCCTGGGCGCCGGTGAGCTGGACCACGCGCGCCACGCTGGGCACGAGCGCGCGGCCACGCTGAAAGGCCATGGTCTACGCTCCTTGGGCGTTAGGGGGCGGGCGTGACGGCCTGCGGGTTGACGTTGAAGACGAGGACCGCGTTGGGGTTGAGGATCACTGGGAGCCCGTACCAGCCCGCGTAGACGCGGATCCCCACCGGGTCCGTGCGGACCTCGGCGTAGGCATAGGTCCCCCGCATCTCCTGGAGCAGGCTCGTCGCAGCCTGAGCGGTTGTCGCCAGGGGCCCGGTCGGGACGTAGACCTTGCCCTCGGCCCAGCCGAGGACCTGCTGCAGCCGACCCTCGGCGGGGAGCACGAGGACGGTGTCTTCGTCGAAGTAGCGCGTCACGGGCTGGCCCTGCGGCTTGTAGATCCCGTCGGTGAAGCGCCAGTTCAGGCCCGCGAGGCGCTCCCACTGCGGGTTCGCGCCGTTGAGGTTGAGGTTGGAGAGGATCACGCCGCCGAGGGTCTCCTTGGCGAACTCCTTGATCTCCTTGTTCTTGACCAGGTAGCCCTCGACGCCCGGTTCGGTGATCCCGATCTCGGCTCGCATGCCGGACTGATCGCGGTAGTGCTGGCGGAGCTTGATCAGCTGGTCCGAGCGGATCTTGGTGTCCTCGTCGGCCCAGGACGCAGAGGCGTCGGCCGTGGCGTTCCCGAACTCGACCGTGAAGTCGACGTCGCTGCCCGGCACCTTGGCGTCGTTGACCTCGATCTTCCCCAGGAGGGCCCCGCAGGCGAGGTATTCCTTGGTGTTGGCGATCAGGTTGGCCAGGTCCTCGAGCTCGGCCGTGAGCACCGACTCGGCGTCAGCGGTGCTCGAGCCTGGAGCGCGCTGGAGGAACAGGTGACTGGCGGGGAGGTCCTTGTAGACCTTCACCATGGCCATGCTGCACGCCCGCTTGCGCCGCCCCAGCCGTTTGGAGCGGGTGTGCGGGCTGTCGGGGCCGGACACGGGCGCGAGGTGACGCGAGAACTCGACCTCGTCCCAGCTCGCCGAGTCGCCCTGAGGGAAGAGCTGGCGCGCCGAGTTGGAGAAGAGAGCCGAGCAGCTGCGATTCTCGGCCTGATCCGCGAACGTCTGGATCATGCCGGTGAGTGTCTCGACCGAGAGCAGGTCGTCGATGGCCGTGGTCATGCCGGCTCCTAGCCGAAGATCGAGCCGCGTCGCGCCAGGACGACGCGCGACTCGGAGGTGAGGTGAAGGAGCTGGGACTCGTCGAAGTGCCCAGCGAGGACCGTGGGAACGAGGTAGTGGGCCGCGCCCGCGCCGAGCTCGCGCATGTCGGCCCAGGCGTCCGTCACGCGGTAGTCGGCGTCGACGCCGTGGCCCGCGCGACCGTCGACCCCGAACGCGGCGGGCAGCGAGGCGACCACGTGCAGGTGCCGGTGGGCGCCCGAACCCCGCGTGCGGACCCGCACGTGGCCGTTGGCGTCTTCGTCCGCCAGGAAGTGCGCCGCGAAGGAAGGACTCTGGTTGAGCTGATCGATCACGGCGGCGTTGTCCACCGCGTTGGCGTCCAGGAGCACGGCGAAGCCCAGCCCCCGCGCCAGCGACGTGGTGAGCACCGCGTTCGCCCAGGCCGGATCGGCTGGCTGGAGGCTGGACACGCTGGCGGGCTGGTTGCGCCTGCCGTCGGGGTGGGAGGCGTGCACGAAGCGCCCGCTGCCCTGACGGCGGACGATCACGGTGCCCGGCTCGATCCAGTGGTCCGGGGCGAACGGACTGCGCGTGTCGCGGTCCAGCACGGCGGCGCGACCGCGGACCAGACCCTGCTCGGTGAGGATGTAGCGCCGATCCTCGAGCTCCTGCTTGTAGACGCCGGGGACTGCGGGCATGACTACCTCCCTGCCGATCGCGGAGCGGCCCGCACGATCTCGGTGCCGTCCTGGTTGGTCTCGACGCGCCAGCCGCGGCGGCGGAGCATGCTCACGCGCGC